>Ga0209181_10000614_pt1 | contig 66271 bp, 56 predicted proteins | sample MAT05_FD_187208 | JGI IMG/M metagenome (GOLD analysis project Ga0209181, IMG submission 187208) | Freshwater microbial communities from Lake Fryxell liftoff mats and glacier meltwater in Antarctica - MAT-05 (SPAdes) (version 2) | ecosystem: Environmental > Aquatic > Freshwater > Ice > Liftoff...
AGCATCTTCAGCAGCCTGTTTTTCTGCATCCTTTTTACTACGACCTTTACCTTCACCGTAGAGTTTACTGTCCACATAAACCCTAGAAACAAATTCTGGAGCATGATCTGCTCCGCCTAATTTTTCTGTGACATACTTCGGAGGAGTCGTTGCCCCATTTGCCTGGGAGAATTCCTGAAACTTATTTTTGGAGTCTATATTTGAGCGAACTACCATAACTCCTTCAGGCACAGAGTCAAATAGTTGTTCTACTAAAGGGCGAAGTGCCTCAATGTCTCGCTTATTGTCTAAATAGTAAGCCCCAATGACTGCTTCAAAAGTGCTGCTAAGAAGATTCGGATTTTGATAACCGCCCTCACGAATTGCACCTTGCCCTAGTCGCATTCTGAAATCCAATCCAACTTCAATAGCAAATCTAGCGAGTTGTTTTTCGTCTACAAGTGCTGCTCGTCGCCGTGTCATTTCATCTTCTCCCATTTCAGGATGAACCTGATAAAGGTATTCACCACTGATGAAGTTGAGAATTGCATCACCCAGAAACTCCAAACGCTCATTATCTCCACCCTCTCCAGGGTTTTCGTTGATATATGAGCGATGAGTTAGAGATTGGCGTAGAAGCTTCTCATCATTAAACATCAAGAGTTTGTGCATCTTTCCCTCACTTCATTAACTGAAAACTGATTTATAGCCGTCGCACTGCTAGTAAGACCAAATTGCCGTTAGTCCTAACCTTTGTGGCGACGGTTATAGATGTCCAAACGATCGCGCAGGTGGATAGAAGCTGTTTCCACGGGACTGGTTGCATTGGGAACAAGCCAACCACAAATTATCTAAAGAGTCGGAACCGCCCTTGCTTTGGGGTATGAGATGGTCAAGGGTCAGATCTTTGGCGGGAAAGCAACACTTACAATGCCAACAGTACGGGCCATAGATGCTGGTGAGGCGAGCCTTCTTAGCTTGTCTTTGCTTGGAATTCATGTTGAATTTCCTTTACTAGATTTTTACTAGCACCGGAATATCAAGCACGAGCAGTAAAGCTTCCACATCTAAGGGAAACTGCTGACCTGCCACCTACTGGTAAACGTCTCAAGCGCACTATCTCCAAGCCTCACACCAGCGCATATCTAGTATGCTGAACCAGCGTTTACCTAAAATAAGATCTCTCATCTCAGATAAACGCTAGACTAGAATACTAGGTATGCGTTGACCTGAGGACTAGAGATAGTGCCCATGAGACGAACATCTAGGTATTGATATCCGTCTGCATAAATCAAGTCTAGCAAAGCAAACTCTGATTGTCAAGACATCTTTTGTTGCATTCGATCAATGCTTGCTGCTTACCTCTTACGGATAACTCAAAGAGCTTAAGAAAAGGATTTGCTTGTGAATCAGACTATTCAGGTGTTAGTTTGGCTATCAGTTTTGACGAATGCTCTATTTATTTTCTTAGGCATTTGGATCATTCTTAAGCGGGGTGGCTTGTCTTACTTGGCAAAGAGATTTCCACTGCTAAGAAAACTTGGCATTAAGAACATGCCAGAATCAGCCTTTAATTTCCCCTATTACGATCATCGTAAAAGTCAACTTTACTTATTGCCCATTCATACATCCGACATCGTTTTCCTGGGAGACAGTATTACCGATGAAGGGGAATGGGCAGAGTTGTTGAATCATCCTAGCATCAAGAATCGTGGTCTTTCTAGCGATACGACCATCGGCGTTCTCGATCGCCTCTCTGAAATCATCACCACACAGCCACACAAAATCTTTTTGATGATTGGTGTGAATGATCTGTCAAATTTAGGACGATCGCCCGTTGAAGTGAGCCAGACCTACAAAGAGATTCTCACTCAAATTCGTGCGCGATCGCCACAAACAAATGTCTTCATCCAAAGCGTTTTACCCGTCAATCGAGGCATGTTTCTAGGCTCTGCTAGCAACAACGATGTTCGAGCCTTAAACGAACAACTCCAGTACTTAGCCAATGAATTTTCCTATCCCTACATCGACTTGCATTCCCATTTTTTGGATGCTCATCAGCAATTAGATACGAAGTACACGATCGATGGCATTCATCTTAATGGCAGCGCCTATCAACGTTGGGTAAAACTCATTCAACCCTACATACTTTCCTAAACGCTGATCGCTTCTAATGTTATTGCCTCCGGCTGCGCGCAGTCAGCAACGTTAACTCCTGACTCCTGCCCTCCAACGGAGTTTGGCTAACCTGGATGTGCGGTAGTGTGAGATGTCGGAATCGCGAGTTAACTTATCAAGGCTTTCTATGGTTTCCTCCACGCTGACCACCAATCCTGCGCCGATTCCCGAATTGATTGATGATTTACCCAACATTTCAGGCTGGGAAGCCGATTTGCAGGCAGTAACCAGCGAAAATCGTTCAGTCTTTTTGCCCACGACTAATCTGCGGTTAGACGATCTGACGGCAACGTTTGCGATCGCTCTCCACATGCACCAACCGACCGTTCCCGCTGGCTATAACGGTACGCCGATCGGTCATCTGCAATGTATGTTTGAGCATTCTGGTGAGGGGGACAACCACAACGCAGGAGTCTTTGCCTGGTGCTATTCCCGCATGGGCGACTTTATCCCCGAATTGGTCGCCAATGGCTGTAATCCCCGCATCATGCTGGACTACTCCGGCAATCTGCTGTGGGGACTGCGGCAAATGGGACGCAACGACGTGCTAGACAACCTGAAGCGTCTTGCCTGTGATCCCACCTATCAGCTCTATGTCGAGTGGCTAGGAACGATGTGGAGCCATTCGGTCGTGCCTTCTACGCCGATCCCCGATATCAAGCTGCATATTCAGGCGTGGCAGCACTATTTTGCAGCGGTGTTTGGCTGGGAGGCACTGGCGCGAGTGAAAGGCTTTTCGCCGCCAGAGATGCATCTGCCGAACCAGCCCGATACGCTCTATGCCTTCGTCAAAGCGCTGAAAGAATGCGGCTATCGCTGGCTACTGGTGCAGGAACATTCCGTCGAAACGCTTCAGGGAGAGCCACTTCAGGATAAGCATTTGCCCCACCAACTCATCGCCCGCAATTCACATGGGGAAACGGTCAGCATCACGGTGCTCATTAAAACGCAGGGGTCAGATACCAAGCTGGTGGCTCAGATGCAGCCCTATTACGAAGCAAAAACGCTGTCGCGCCGATCGCTCAACGGCATCTCGATGCCCCCGATCGTGTCGCAGATTGGCGATGGCGAAAACGGCGGCGTGATGATGAACGAATTTCCGCCTGCGTTTAAGCAAGCCTGGTATCAGATGGCAGAGCATGGCGGCAAAGCTGGCGTTGTGGGTGTCAACGGGACGGAGTATCTGGAATTGCTGGAAGCCGCAGGCGTGAAGTCAGAAGATTTTCCAACCTGCCAGGCGATCGCGCAGCACCAGATCTGGCAGCATGTCTCACCTGAAAATACGACACCAGACGCGGTAGAAGGGGCGATCGCGGCGATCAAGCAAGAAAATCCAAACTTCCACATGGAAGGCTCCTCCTGGACAAACGATCGGAGTTGGGTGAAAGACTACGACAACGTGCTGACACCCATGAACCAACTCAGCGCTCATTTCCACCAAACCTTCGATCCACTCGTGCAAGCGCCATCCGAGCCAGGGCAAACACCAATCACGCAAACTCCTCGCTATCGTAAAGCGCTGCTGTACAACCTGCTGCTGCAAACAAGCTGCTTCCGCTACTGGGGGCAGGGCGCGTGGACAGATTACGCTCGTGAATTCTACGAGCAGGGAGAAGCCGCGATCGGCTGATTCAGGCAAGCGGCTCGCGTTGCGCAAGGAGCGGCAGTCTCATACGTGTGGGCTTACAGACTGTGACCTCCGTTCGTGATTGGTAAGACAAAGCTTGAGTTTTCTGTAGTTTTTTCGGGACTCACTCCTATCTGAGTTACAAATAGTAAACGTGGAGCGAGTAAGACATCTCGCCTTACTGCACTAAATTCAGTGAGCTAATGTTTGATTTCAGCCATCTGCTTGAGTTTTCCCACAGCCATTGCGTTGCGATCTGTGCCGCTTTGGTACCCGCCAACCTGCTTTCAACCTTGTGCGCGATCGTCCTCGTTGGGCTAAAGCGTCCTATGAACCAGGTTTGGCAGGCATCAGGAGTAGGAAGTGTCTTCGCCCTTTTGATGGTGCTCCATGTGCTGACCTGGTTTATGGTCGGTGTCGTCATGTTGCCAACCTTTGTGTTGCTGTTGCTGGGCGGGGTTTGCCTGAGTATGAACCTGTGGGTCATTCTGCACCCCCGGAGCTTACGGTTACTGTTGATGAGCCTTGGTCGTCGTCTGGAAACATTACGGGCAAGTACAGCCTCGTCCTAGCTGTGCAAACCACTGGATGCGATCGAACCCTGATCCCACATCCTCACAAACGCTCGTAAGATGGATCTATGAGCGCATGGAGCGAGGATTATGAGTTTCCATAAAATTGTGGTTGCACTTGACGACTCCGACTTGAGCGGAGCCGTTTTTGCTCAAGCAGTCGCCTTAGCCCAGACTACTCAGGCGCATCTGCTGTTATTTAGCGGTATGAGTGATGCCTCGCTGGTTCAGCCAACCACGCTTCCGGCAGAGGTAGGGTTGTTTTCGCCAGAGATGATGAGTAGTACCTATCAAGCACAGCAAGTCAACCTTGAGTCCCGCAGAGTGGCGATCGAGGCTTTACTTGAGCGACATGTTGACGCAGCGCATCAGGCAGGATTACAGGCAGAGACAACGCTCGAAATGGGTGATATTGAAGCGCTCCTGTGTGCAGCAGCCCAAACGTGGGGAGCGGATTTGATTGTGGTTGGGCGGCGAGGACGTAAGGGCTTATCGGAAGCCCTACTGGGCAGCGTGAGTAACTACGCTGTTCATCATGCTCACTGCTCAGTGCTGGTTGTTCAGGGTGCGCTGGAACAGGCGTAATGAGGCTAGAAGCTGGTGGATCAAATATCCTGTGTTGCTTGAGCTTAGGGATCTTGAGTCCAAAGGCAACGCTTCCGTAAGACACGATCGTGGTTTTAGATTTAGAGTAAAACTGCCACGTTTTCGATTTGCTGTATTCTCCAAGGCTGCATGACTGATTCTTCTGAGGCCAATCCACCCCAAGACAATCCATCCGAACGTGCTGACAGCTCCTCCGATCCAGCTAACGTTAGTCAGGATGCCGCTTCAGACGACACATCCTGGCTTGAAGCTGAGGCTGAGTTGACGCGTCCAGCGGCTCCATCGGATGATCACGATCGCTCACAGGACAAGATCTTTGGGCAACATCGTCCTCGCACACCACGAACGGTAGATCCAGCGCTGCCTCTCATGATGGTAGAGACAGCCTTTCTAGCAAGTGCTGCCAGTCTCGTCTTTTTGGTGAACTACTACTTTCCGATCGGTCCCTTGTTGCGGCTCTTTTTCTCGATTCCGATCGCGCTAACCTACTTACGCTGGGGTAGTCGTGCTGCCTGGATGAGTGCCTTAGTGTCTGGGCTGCTTCTGAGTGTACTGATGGGACCCGCACGCAGCATTCTCTTTGTGATGCCCTATGGGTTGATGGGTGTGTTGTTTGGTGTCCTCTGGCGGCGAGGTGCGTCATGGGGCGTATCCATCGGCATTGGTAGCCTTCTGGGAACGATCGGGTTTTTCTTTCGCATTTGGCTGGTTTCCCTGCTGCTGGGCGACGATCTCTGGCTCTATGCCACCTCTCAAACGACAGACTTGCTAGAGTGGCTGTTCATCAAGCTGGGCTTTTTGTTTCAGCCAAGTTTAGAGCTAGTGCAAGCCGCGATCATCATCATGATTCTGCTCAACAATATTGTTTACGTGTTCGTCGTTCATCTCGTGGCGTGGTTGCTGTTAGACCGCCTGGGCGATCCTATTCCTAGACCACCCAAGTGGGTACAGGTGCTGATGGACTATGAGTAGGGGGAAGGGATAAAAGATGAAGATGTGCAGCCTGTGCAGCCTGTGGTGACAACCGATCGCTCGCCGTTGAACCGAGTCTATACTCAGTTGGAGCAGGGAGAGCGCTGGTTACAGCGGCATCAAGGGCAGCAACCGCTTTTTGCCTGTGTGTTGGGGTTTACAGAGACGGGACTTCTACCAGGAATTTCAGCCGCAGGCGCAACGCCAGCCGATCGCCAATACACGGCGATCGCGGATGCTGAGTTTTTATATGACGGTCCGCAAGCTTGCCCCAGTTATCCTTTACCACCACTGGATGTGGGTGCGTCACCGGTGCTGATTTCCCGCGCGATCGTGGCAGCACAGCAGATGCCGCTCTATCTCTTCAATGCTGGTTTGCCCATTAAGCCAACGGTACCTGCGATCGACCTGAGCGGTGCCCCAGCCACCTGCTTGAGCCGGGGGGAGGCGATGACGGTATCAACGGTTGAACATTTGCTGCAACAGGGCTTGTATTGGGGTGCAAAGCTGTCAGCAGAGGCGGGCTTCCTTACCCTGGGCGAATGCGTGGTCGGCGGCACCACGACCGCCTTGGCAGTCCTGACAGGCTTGGGGATCGCCGCAGCGGGCAAGGTTAACAGCAGCCACGCGACCTGCAACCATAGCCAGAAATGGGCGCTTGTACAGGAAGGCTTACAGCGATCCGGGTTGTGGGCATCTAGCGTGAAGACCTTACTTCAGACCAGACAGTCACATCCTCCATGTCCCCTAGCGATTGTTGCCGCTGTCGGCGATCCCATGCAGGCTGTGGTCGCTGGTATGGCGATCGCGGCAAGTCGCACCTGTGGCGTTTTGTTAGCAGGCGGCACCCAAATGCTGGCAGTCTATGCGCTGTTACGTGCGATCGCGCAAGCGCACAACCTGGTCTGGCAACCAGAGCAAATCGTCGTTGGCACCACACGCTGGGTGGCAGAGGATGCTACTGGAGATACGGTTGGCTTGGCAAACCTGGTAGGCGATGTGCCGCTTATTGCTACTCAGCTTAGCTTTGCTTCATCACGCTACAAACAGCTACAGGCGTATGAACAGGGCTTTGTCAAAGAAGGGGTGGGCGCGGGAGGCTGCGCGATCGCTGCTCACCTGTACCAAAACTGGAGTCAGGCTGACTTGCTCACGGCGATCGAGGCTCTAGCTGAGCAACAGCAACAGATCAGCCACCCGCCCTTTTAACACGATGACTAGCTGTGAATCCGCCTGGAAAGCAATTGCTCCTCCAGGGCTGCGATCCGGTTGTAGGCAGCCGTTAGCTGCGCCGTCAAGCGTTGTACCTGCACTTCGGGTGCAAGCTGCTTTTCGCCCCTGTGCTCGGTCGAATCGATACCCGCATGGTCTGCCAAAACGTCTTTGTGCTCCATACTGAAATCAAGACTGGCGTAGGTCTGGTAAGAAGGATAACTGTTGGTTGCATTGCTATCAGAGCGTTGCAGTTGATCAGCTCCAAACTTACACTCAGTCGCCACATTTGACAATTTATGGCTGAGTTGCTCCATAAGCTGATGTAGCGCATCAATCTTTGTACTCATGCGATTAATCTGCTGTTGCAGTGTATCCATTCAGTGCCCCAATTTGACCTAACGTGCTCAAAAACATCCTAAATAGCGAATGGCATTTATCGAGACTATTCCTGAATCATTTAATCTTTGAGGCTGGCATTTGTACCTGAGAGTCGATGCGATCGACCGGAATCAAGCGCCTTTAGAGTGAATTTTGAGCGAGCGCTAGCAGTAAAAAAGCTACGAATTTCTACGCTTTCGGTAACGGAATAACGGCTTGCTGCAAGCGGCATGGCTGACTAATCATGCAGGGCAGAACTCACCTTTCGGGTACATTCTTGCCTCACACAACGATCGGCATTGAAACCTGTTATCAACAATACATTGGCTTTTGTTGCATTGATGCCATCTGTGGAGACATTACACGTAACGGTTTCACAGACAAAACAACAGCTTTGAACCATCACCCTGGCTATGAATCACGGCGTTGCAGATACTTTTCTACTCCACCACCCATTGCGGCTTGCTATAGTTAGTAGAGGCAGCGATCGACAGAAACTTCGATCGCGATTACCACGCAAAGTCAACAGCAATTTCTACTAGAAAAGCGTCTAAAAAAGAGTTCAGTCAGTCAGATTCTCAACGAGAAATGCTAAATATTCAAGATTTTTTTACGACGTGTACAGGTCAGTGGACGACCGAAAGGACGTACCATTCAACCCTGCGTGGTGAGGTTGAACGATCCTACACTGAGTTTCGCGTTGATGCACTCACCGCCGCCGAAAAGCAAGCCATTCTCTTATCCCAACCCAGTTCTACACTTCAAATAGTGTCTCTTGACGCAGTAAAATTGGCAGAGGATGCGGCGTTATGTCCTGGTTTTGCGATCGCGTTTGATACCCGTTCTGAAACGGGTGAGCAGGTATCGATGAGCTTGAAAGCGCTGTTTGTGCCCGATCGCCACATTACAATTACAGAGTCAGTCGATCTTCCACCAGTGCCCATCGCTGCCCAGGTGCTTACAGAACCGCTGGGAGATACCATCCAGGGCTTTTACCTGCGCGATGAAGGGTACTCAGAAGCGGGCGCGATCGCGGGACGTTTTACCTATCAACCCACCCGCCAAACGCTAGAAATGACGACCTACTATCGGCGATCGGTGGCAGTCGATCAGATGCGGCTCGTTGCCCCTGATCTACGACTTCGTACGATTGTGACCTATCAACGCCCTGAAGCCAATGAGCCACCCACCGTCATTGACCTCGTTGGTTTTGGGGTCGAACGCAAGCAAACAGTGTAATCTATGAGCCGTCTCGCCAGCCCCACAGCCGCTTCACTCTCCCAGCCGCTAAACCGTCGTTCTTTCCTTACAGCCGCGATCGGCATGACGCTCGGTCAGCTTCTGCTCGGCTGTTCTGGTCAGAATCGCCTCACCCTGAGCCTACGTGTGCTGAACGGCTCGCTCCCACCGCAAGTTGTGGGGGAGTTTCGCAAGCACTTGAGGCAAACGTTACCCTCTGGTGCGGTGAATCTGGCGATCGAACCGCAGTTGCAGCGTCTGTTTGAGCTGCTGCAAACCTGGAAGCGCCAGGGACAGGTAGATACGTCAGGCTGGTTCGGTTGGGTGCCGTTTGTGGGCAGGCGCTCCAGCACGGCGGTGCCTGATTTAGTCACGCTGGGGGATTATTGGCTAGAGAAAGCCATTGAACAAGAGTTGCTTCAGCCACTCGATCCCAAGCAGTTACAGGGATGGGAACAATTACCGCAGGAATGGAAGGCATTGGTGACGCGAGCATCGGCGACGACCGCCCCTCGCGTCTGGGGCGCGCCGTATCGTTGGGGTAGCACCGTCATTGCTTATCGCCAGGACATCTTCAAAGAGAAAGGGTTGCAGCCACCCACAGATTGGTCAGATTTGTGGCGATCGGATTTGCGGGGACGCATTTCTCTGCTTGATCAACCGCGTGAAGTCATTGGCTTAACCCTCAAAAAGCTAGGGCAATCCTACAACACCCCCAACCCAGACGCAGTGCCGCAGCTCAGAGCCGCATTGACGGCGCTCAATCAGCAGGTCAAGCTTTACAGCTCGGATGCGTATCTACAGCCGCTGGTGCTGGGCGATACCTGGGTAGCCGTTGGGTGGTCAACGGACATCTTGCCCACAGTACAGCGTAGCCCCACGATCGCAGCCATCGTACCGAAAGCCGGTACAGCGCTGTGGGCAGATCTCTGGGTACGTCCAGCCGCCGCAAAACCTGAGTTGTCTTCCCTGGTTGCCGATTGGATTAGCTTTTGTTGGCGTTCGGAAATTGCCAGTCAACTCTCGCTCCTCAGTCGCGCTGCCTCTCCAGCAGTGCTAGGAATGCCGCCCGCTAATCTGCCTGTAGCACTGCGTCAAGATTCTGTGCTTTTGCCAGAGGCGGCGATTCGGCAGGCGAGTGAATTTCTCAAACCGCTCGATCGCGCTACGGCTGACCAGTACCAAGCCCTTTGGCACCACCTCCGCCAGGGAGCGGTCGGTTAGAGCCACCTCTAAGCCCTGACTTGCCTGAAGAATCGAGCAGAATGCTACAGGCGATCGTGTCTACAGGTTGAGACGGCAAAGACAGCGTAGGGCTGGCATCCGGGCGATCGAAGGCGATCGAACGTCCGGCTAGTTGTCTAGTTTGCAAGGCATCAATGTTAATAGTGCTGAAATCGCAGGTGGACGCACCTAGCAACGTTGCTTGCCCATCAAACACCCGCATGTCATAGCCGTAATCGCGAGCGGCTTTGCCAAATGTATGGATAAAGGCATAGCGATCGAGATAGTCAAGCAAGCTCCAAGACTGGCGATTGACCACGAGATCAACGCGACCGGGACGATTACCATTATTGGGATACGCCAACCAATTCTCCAGGAAGTTGCTGCCATAGGCATCTTCGTTGGCAATCTGCTCTTGGAGCCACCAGAGGCTTGGAACACTGAGCTGAGTGAGGGAAATGCGAGTTGCGGTTACGACGTAGGCAGGAGTGTTTCCTGGCTCTAGCGCTCTCAGGTCTAACGGTTCTGCGTCAGGCGTGAGGCTGGGGTTTGGGTCTGTAGGCGTTGAGTCTGCCGCGATCGCGGGTTCATTGCCACTTGAAATTACACCCAAACCAAAGGCTAGCACCAAGATTGCGCTTGAGACACAGCATAGCCGTTGACCAAACGCCTCAAGGCGCTCCATCAACAACCGTTTACAGGTAGTACCGACTGTCTTGCCACTCATTGCGCTGGGCTGCTTCATTGCCTCGTTTACGCCAGGTCACTTCTCCACGCGCTGTACGGATGAGAGCGTTTTCAACCGCATCCACCAGCGTACGCCAGGAAAGCTCTCCTTGCCCTAATAATGCCTTCAATTCTTCAAGGACAACCTGCGACTCTTGCTCAGCACCAATTTTCAGAGGCACAACCGCTCGAAGGGGGTCTCGCTGCACGGCAGCGATCGCCTGACGGACTGCCGAAACAAGCTGACTGTTCAACTCTCTTCGCGCTCGATCGCCCTGTTGCTCCCACCCTTTTTCACTGGTTGCGTACAGTGCGGGTAAGCGGTTTAATGCGTAGGCAATGACTTCGGCTTTGTTGACGTAGCGGCTCACTTTGACAGACAGTTTCAGAAACTGCCTGTCAACTTCTTCAACAACCAGCGACTCCATGACGTTGCGATAAGTCTGGGCGGGGTTCTGCGGCATGATACTCATACGATTTTCAGGAATTGAGGGGACTGAGCAAGATCCTAAAACTACTAGAGATGCTTTTTAGTGACTTGAAGCGGTGTGACGACCGTGTGGTTCGGTATAACCACTGAGTATACCTTAACTCCAACGGAGACAATCCCTAGACTAGCAATGGTCATAGTCACTTAGGACTGGTTAAGTTTAATTCTTTTATTAGAAAATAGCATCTCTAAGCTTTTTGCTCAAGTCATTTAGTGAAAGTGCTATTGCAATCGTGTTCCCCCTGCAAGACAGTACGGTTTCTCAAGATGGATGCGTACCACGTTGAAGTGACTCGACAAAAGCTGAAAGCACTAATTGACTGGGTTAAGGCAAGGCGGCAACCGTCACATCATCGGTCAGCAATTTCACCCAGCGCATCATATCCAGCCCCAGGCTGAAGTCCTCATTGGCGCTGTCAGTACGATGAGCGTCAAGTCGTCGCTTTGGCGATCGCCTTATAGGAGCGGCGTAGAAAAGCACGCAGATATTTTCGCTGATCCAAACCATGCAAGAGAATAAATGCCAGGAAGGTATAGCTCAACCAAAAGTGAGCGCTGCGACCGATTTCTGCCAGTGCTTTATCAGCACCAACCAAAGGCGGCAACACGATGTTCGTACCAAAAATAACGACATCTTTAGCGTAGGCGTTAGAAAACAGATAGCCACTCAGCGGCACCAGCAGCATAAAGGTGTATAAAGCGGCGTGGAGGGCAGCCATCCGCCACCAGTGAGGCGTTGTTTTGGGCAAGCGGCGACGATACTTGTGCAAAACAACGACCAGAAGCACCGAGATTCTGGCTAAAAGCAAACTCATCACAAGAACGCCTAACGTTTTGTGGAACGTGTAGAGAGAACCACGATAGGAGACTTCTCTAGGTAGGTCAGCCATGTAAATGCCGCCTGTAAAAAGCACCAAGTAACCTGCTGCCATGAGCCAATGCAAAAACCACAAGCGCTGAGCCGCCGTTTTTTTCCGTTCAGGTGTGCTCGTATGCTGCTGCTGTTGGTTGACTGCCACGTCTTTAACCTCCTTTATACCAGTTTTCCTTTGACTACCGATGCTTAGACGCAACAGAGTATGGTTTGGTTCACTCAACCAATATAATTGTGCGTTTCTCAAATAATTGTGCGTTTCTTACTGGGTACATCAAACTACTGTGGGTAAATACAGTGATCTGCACCTAGAAACCGGAGTGCATTAAATCCTTGAGTTAAAATTGACCTAACTCGATCGCCCATCCTTTCTCTTCAGGAGAAGCCGTGTCTATAGAAGCCACGACCACCCAAGCGACAGCTCAGTCTATGACTGACTGGGAGCATCCAACGCCCCCAACCGCTTTGATTTTTGACGATGGAGTCCCGTTGGAGAGCAACCGCCACCGTATGGCGATGAATGTGCTAATCGATTCAGCGTTGACGGCGTTAGTCGCTCGACCGGATTCCTTTGTCGGTGGCAATATGTTTGTCTACTACAGTCAGGATCAGGCAATGAATCGGGATTTCCGCGGACCTGATTTCTTTGTGGCACTAGATGTGGACGGCAACCGAGAACGGCAAGGTTGGGTCACTTGGCAGGAAGGTGGTCGCTATCCAGATGTGATTGTAGAACTTCTTTCACCCAGTACAGCGACGGTCGATCGCACGGTCAAAAAAGACTTGTATGAGCGGGTCTTTCGGACGGCTGACTACTTTATCTTTGATCCCTTCGATGCCGCCGTGTTTGAAGGTTGGCATTTAACCAATCAACGCTATCAGCCACTACAGCCAGACGATCGCGGTTGGCTATGGTGTGAAACATTGGGCTTGTGGCTGGGTACTTGGGACGGTCGTATGCGTCGGGAACCGCCTGTGGAAACATGCTTGTGGCTACGTTTTTATCATGCAGACGGCAATCTGGTCTTGCTACCAGCGGAACAGGAGCGCTTGAGAGCAGAGCAAGCGCGCTTAAGAGCAGAGCAGGCTGAGGCACAACTGATACAAGAGCGTGAGCGCTTGCGTGAGCGGTTGAGAGCAAGCGGTCTTGATCCAGATGCGGTTTTAGGTGAGTCCTAGTAGAGCTTGCTGAGTGGGTAGTCTCTCTATTTTGTCGATCGTCACGGCTCCGTCGAATGGTGGAACGTTAGAAATGTCTTTGACGATTTTCTAACGTTTGCTCATGCAGCTAACTATGCACAACTGACTCTTAGACATCACGTTAGATGCACTGTCTTAGTCGAGCGGTTTTGCGTTGATGTCGTCATCTGCGCTCGTAGACTCTGCAACTGCTTCCTGCAAAAAGATGCGGGCGAGGCGATCGTAGATGCCTGCACCGATGTACTGGGGGTATTTGTGCAAGCGGCTGTACACCCATACAAGGTCATCAAACAAAAAGATGCGGATGTCTTCCGTCAAGCTTTTGCATTCGGGGATGAGCGCCTTAGCAGCGTTGAGCGCATCCGTCCAGCGATCGAACGTTTGCGAAAATCTTGGTGTGACGACTTTGAACATAAAGACACTTGTGTTTTGACTCAACGTGCAGATTACAATCTTAATTTCATGGAGCAATTTTAGAGAACGCAAGTAAGGGTAAGGAACATGCCGACGATCGCAGTGGTGGATTACGACATGGGCAACCTGCACTCTGCCTGCAAAGGGCTAGAAAAAGCGGGTGCGACTCCTAAGATTACCGATTCACCAATCACATTGGCACAGGCAGATGCGATCGTACTGCCGGGTGTTGGCTCTTTTGATCCGGCTGTACAACAGTTGCGATCGCGCCATCTAGAAGCACCGATTAAGCAAGCGATCGCCAGCGGTAAGCCCTTTTTGGGGATTTGCCTGGGGCTACAAATTCTCTTTGAGTCGAGCGAAGAAGGCAAGGAACCTGGCTTGGGCATCATGGCAGGCACCGTCAAGCGTTTTCACCACGAACCCGGCATCACGATTCCCCATATGGGCTGGAATCAACTAGAACTCACACAACCCAATTCTCCCTTGTGGCAGCAGTTAACCGCCGATCCGTGGCTTTACTTTGTGCATTCGTACTATGTTGCTCCGATCGATGCCGCTATACGCGCTGCCACAATGACTCACGGTAGCCAAACGGTGACGGCTGCTATAGCTCAAGACAATCTAATGGCAGTCCAATTTCACCCGGAAAAATCCTCTACATCAGGACTACAAATCCTTGCCAATTTTGTTAGTTTGGTGCAAAAAAGACAGCCTGTTGCTGCTTCCTGATGAGCCTAAGAATCTACGGCAATCGTCAACTTAAAACACTGCCAGGGCAAGAGACGCGACCCACATTGGCAGTGGTGCGATCGGCGTTGTTCAACATTTGGCAAGGGACGATCGCCAACTGCCGTTGGCTCGATTTGTGTGCGGGTAGCGGTGCGATGGGTGCCGAAGCGCTTTGTCGCGGTGCAAGCCTTGCTGTTGGCATTGAGCAATCCACTCGGGCGTGTGCCATCATCCGGCAAAACTGGCAACAAGTGGCGATCGAGTCTCAAACATTTCAAGTGTTGCGGGGCGATGTGCGACAGCGAATTAAAGCCTTAGAAGGGCAACAGTTCGATCGCATTTATTTTGATCCACCGTATGAGAGTGATTTGTATGCACCAGTGATCGTGGCAATCTCACACTTTCAGCTTTTAGCACCAAAGGGTGAATTGGCGATCGAACATAGCCCCGATCGTCTGAAGATTACAACCCCTTCCACGCTAGAAATTTGTCGTCAGAAGGTCTATGGGAACACAGCTCTAACGTTTTATCAGGTGACTCGTTGACTGTTTATAGCCGTTTTCAGCCAGGTGCAATATTGTCTTGATTCAGCAGCTAAGTAGGAAGGCACAATCATTTGTAGGATGGGTTAGCGAAGCGTAACCCATGCGGGCGTTGGGTTTCATGCTTCAACCCAACCTACAGCTATTTTATATTTAATTCCACCCACCTACTTAACAAAAAGCTCATAGCTGATCGCTTTAACAAGTGCAGTTGTATTAAAGTGCAAACGTACTGTTAAGCTGGAAACTAGCGCTGCAACGTTGGCACAGCATGATCCCACTGAAGCTAGTACTCAAAAACTTTCTCAGCTATCGTGAAGCAACCCTGGATTTTCGGGGTTTGCATACGGCGTGTATTTGTGGTGCCAATGGGGCAGGCAAATCATCATTGCTAGAGGCGATCGCATGGGCAGTATGGGGGCAAAGCCGCGCCGCTGCTGAAGACGATGTCATCCACATTGGCACTCAAGAGGCACAAGTTGATTTCATCTTTAGTAACAACCAGCAAACCTACCGCATCCTCCGCAGCCGCTACCGAGGGCAGTCATCGTCGCTAGAGTTTCAGGTGGCACAGGGAGAGAAGGACGAAGGCAAAAGGATGAAGGCAGAAGGTAAAAGGCAAACGCTTGAGAGAGCAGAGGGGATAGGGGCAGCGGAGGTGTGGAGCAGCAGAGAGAGGGGTGCTGAGCCTGTCAGCCCTACACCCTACACCGTTCGGCTGAGCGCTCACGTCGAAGCCTCACAACCTACACCCACGTTTCGCACTCTGACTGCCAAAGGGGTTCGAGCAACACAGCAATTAATTCTAGAGCACCTGAAGCTTGACTACGAGACGTTTGTGAATTCGGCGTATCTGCGGCAGGGTCGAGCAGATGAGTTTATGCTGAAACGCCCAACAGAACGTAAGCAAATCCTGGCTGACCTGTTGAAGCTGGATCAGTATGACAGCGTGGCAGAACAGGCAAAAGATCAGTCGCGCCAGTTTAAGGGACAGATTGAGCTACTGGAACGCAATCTGGAAACGATGCAGGAACAGCTACAGCAGCGCGATCGCATTGCTCAAGAACAGTTCGCGCTGGAAGCCGTTCTCGCAGATCTTCAGCAGCAACAGACGGCGGATAGCGAACAACTTCAGACATGGCAAACTATCCAGCAACAGCGCCAAACCTGGCAGCAGCAGCTTACCTGGCAGCAACAGCAGCAGCGCCACCGAGAGCAAGACTGTCAGCGGTTACAGCAAGAGCTAACCTCTACCCAGCAGCAGCAGCAGGAACTAGGGGCATTGCTGCAACAAGAGGCTGCGATCGCGGCAGGCTATCATCATTTTCAAACCTTACAGGCGCATGAAGAGGCACTTGCAGCCCGCTTTAAAGCACATCAGATTGCCCAGACCCAGCAGCAGCACTATCAGCAGCAGCAAAGCGGACACCTAGCAGAGCAACAGCGGCAGCTCCAGCAGCTTCAAGCACAGCTAGAAGCGCTCATGCAGCAGGAGGCAGAGCTACAGCAAACGCTGAGTAAAACTGCTGATATCACCACCGCACTCCAGCAGCTTCAGCAGGCACGCACCTCCCTCAGCCATTTGGATCAACTGCAAGTGCAGGCTTCTCCACTCTTGCAGCGTCGCCAGCAGCTTCAAAGCCAGCTCGATCGAGAGCAGACCCGACTCACAGCCCGCTTGGAAGAACTTCACGCCTCAGCTCACCAACTGCAAGCACAGCAGCAATGTCAACCACAGTTAAAGCAAGCGGTACTAGAAGTGAGCGATCGCATCACTACCCTAGAAGCGCGACGCACCTATCAAGAACGGGTTCGCGAACGAGGTTTAGAACGCCGCAGCTTCATGGAACAGCTCCAAGAACAGCAACGACACAGTGAGGCACAGTTAGCCTCACTGGAGCAGAAGATGCAACTGTTGAAAGAGGAGAGGAGTGAGGGCTTCGACGTGAGCGCTCAGCCGAACGGGAGAGGGGAGAGGAGTGAGGAGGCAGGAGCTAGAAGTCAGGAGTCAGAAGTCAGGAGGATGAGAGAGCAAGGGGAGCAGGGGAGTAGAGGAAGTCACTCAAAACTCACAGCTCAAAATGCTCATCCCTTGAACGCTGCGGTTCAAAGCACTACTCAAAACTCAAAACTCAAAACTCAAAACTCCCTCCCCCATGTCCTCACTCCTCACTCCTCACCCCTCTACCCCCCCTGCCCCCTTTGCGATCGTCCCCTTGATGAACAGCATTGGAGTCTGGTGCTAGAAAAGCATCAGGCAGAGCAGCAAGCGGTGATCGACCAAATTTGGGTGATCCGAGAGCAGCTATCGGCATCGGAACGCGAAATTCAAATCTTGCGACAAGAGTATCGTGATCTGGAACAAGAACTGAAACCCTATCACTCCATGCTGGAGCGACGGGGACAACTGCAAGAACAGCTTCAGATGACGATCGTCACCCAAGCAACGCTGCAACAGATGACGGCTGAAGCGGCTGAGCTAGAACAAGCGCTTCAGCTTGGCAACTACGCGGCTGACCGGCAAGAAGAGCTGCGGTTGCTTGATCGCAGCCTTAATCAGTTGAACTACGATGAAAAAAGTCATGCGCTGGCGCGGGGGGAGGTCGATCGCTGGCGGTGGGCAGAAATCCGTCATGCTGAAAGCAAGCAAGCGCAGCGGCGGCAGGCACAACTTGCCCAACGACAACCCGAGCTAGAGACAAAGCTGGCTACACAGAAAGCCAGTCTTGAGCAATTGAACGCCGCAACAGCGGCTCAGCTTGCTGTTTTGGAGCAGCACATGGCTGAAATTGGCTATGACTTGGAACAACACAACGAAGTCTGTCATGCGCTACGACACGCGCAAACCTGGCAGCTTCGGTATCAAGAATTAGACCGTGCCCGCCAACACTATCCTCAGACGCAGCAACGGGTGCTTGCCCTCACTCAAACCTTGAACGATCGCCAGCACGATCGCCAAACTGCCCATTCCCAAGTGCAGCAGCTTGTGCAGCAGCTAGAGCACACTCCAGACTGTCACGCTCAAATGCAACAGCTTGAACAGGGCATACGGCGGCGGCGATCGCAACTGGATCAGCAACTCGCATCTTTAGGGCGTTTACAGCAACAGCAGCAGCAACTCGAAGCGCTCAAAACTCAAAGCTCAAAACTCAAAACTCAATGCCAAACCGCCCAGCGCCAGCAGCGGGTCTATCAAGAGCTGGCGCAAGCCTTTGGCAAAAATGGCATACAGGCATTGATGATTGAGAACGCGCTGCCGCAACTTGAAGCAGAAACCAACCAAATTCTCAGTCGCCTCAGCGCCAACCAGTTGCATATTCAATTTGTGACTCAACGCTCCAACCGCCGTGATCAAGCACGTCAAGCAAAGCTTTCGACCAAAGCGACGCGAAACGAGACGCAAGCCTCAAAACTGATTGAAACGCTGGATATTCTCATTGCGGATGCTCATGGCACTCGTCCCTATGAAACCTATTCCGGTGGAGAGGCGTTTCGGGTTAACTTCGCCATCCGGCTAGCGCTGGCGAGGTTATTAGCGCATCGATCGGGCACTGCTTTGCAAATGCTCATTGTCGATGAAGGCTTTGGCACCCAGGATGCTGAAGGCTGCGATCGCCTGATTGCCGCCATCAACGCGATCGCCGCCGACTTCGCCTGCATTCTCACCGTGACTCATGTGCCCCACTTTAAAGAGGCGTTTCAATCACGGATTGAGGTGCACAAGACCGAGCATGGTTCTCAAGTTAGCTTGGTCATTTAGGGGCTATTTAAGATCGCCCCAGAAAGAATCGTGATGGAACTGCTATACGTACAAGCTGGAAAACCTCGTCCGTGTAATCGCTGCTGCTCAAAGTACCGCGCAATTACGCTATATTCGTCATCGTCAAAGGTGGCTAAAACTAGAGTCCAAAGCCATGTGTGGCTGCACGCCATTACACAGTGGCAGCAGCAGCCATCAAAGCAAGCGACAGCGAACATCCTTTGTAGGAAAATGGCTCACGGCTTGCAAAAGAGATGAATCGTCTTTTCGCCAAGCGTGTAATTGCAACGACCAAACGATCAGTAGAGGAATTTATTTCATGTCACGGCTCTTCCGCATCATCATTCTTGCTGGGTATTTCAGCACTCTTTCCTTGCTGACGATCTCACCCGCGTCAAAAGCTGGTTTGTTCAACAGTGCCGTTGATCAACTACCAACAGAAGAGCGAGTCACATTGAGAAACGGTCAACCGATCGTGACTGGAGGCAATGGCAAATATACAGCAAAAGTATTAATCTCAACGTCAGCCGATACTGTTTGGTCAGTGCTCACAGACTACGGCAACACTCCAAAATTCATACCAAACGTTGTGTCGAGCAAAGTCATTATGGTGAACGGCAATCGGAAAGTGGTTGAGCAGGTTGATGTACGCCAAGTGTTTTTTGTCACGGCTCGATCGCGGATTCGTTCAGCTATTACGGAAACGGCAAAAACTCGGATTGATTTTCAAGCGATTGAGGGCGATCTAAAAAGTCTGAAGGGCTATTGGATCTTGGAACCCATTGCTCCTTATCGAGGTGCAAAAGCAAGTCAAATGCTCATTACACAAGTAGTCGAAGTGCAGCCTAAAGCGGGCACACCATCGGATGTTTTCTACAACATCTTCAAGGATTCTTTAGGTAAAATGATGAGCGCTATTAAACAAGAAACGGAACGACGTAGCTAAGCAATACAGGTGCCCTTCAAAAGCAAGCACTCAACAATGGCTATTATGTGTCAGTCTGCGGGCAGGGCATCTACGACCACGACGAATGCATCAGGAGTCACTGCAAAGGGAATCTGAATCTCACAATGAGCCCGCACGTCTACTGGAAGATGCCAAACATTTTGAAAAGCTGAGGAGCGTGATCGAACGTGCGATCGCCGATGGCAAAGTGACCGCTCAAGAGATGCAAACCATCAAAGCAATTATCTGGTCAAATGGCAAAGTCAGCGCTGAAGAACTGGATTTAGTTCGGGAACTCATTCACGAGAAAGTAGCCAAGGGAGAGCTTGTCTACGATTGGACGTAACGAAGCGTGTTGTCATGTAGCGACACACTTTTAATGTGCAGACATGCTGCTTACAATGTGCAGACATGCTGCTTCGTGAGGTCACACGGTCTTTGATCAAGCAAACTGCCCCAAATTTACTGCACTGAAGTATTATGGTGCGGAAGTACTAAGCAGATGGGCATCAGCACGTAGAATGCCAGTGTAAGGAGTCAGACGTTTGTAGAGACATTATCTGTAACGTCTCTGTAAAAGGTCGAATCTTGCCTTCTGATTCCTGCATGTTCAGCCCAAATTTGCACGACTTCGATCGCTGGATTCGATTAACTACCCGCGAAACAATGCTTATCAGGATTGTGTTCCTATCGCTCGTGTTAGCTGTCGTCACTGGCTGCAACCGATCGTCCACTTCACCGCCAGCAACCAACTCAACTCGAAGCACGAGCTTTAACGCGCCTCAAACGACGATCGCGCCAACAGCGAAAGCTCAGCGCTTAGAGCCCGGTGTAACACCAGCGGTACGAGGGTTCAACGATGGTTATGGAGACGCGACTGTACCCGATCCGCGCAATCCCGATCGGTGGCTCCCAGAGTTAGGCTTTACAGCCGCCGACCAGCAAATCTACCGACAAGAATATAATCGTGGTTACGATTCAGTGGCACCGATTTCCCCTACACCAACCCCCACCGCATCAGTTTCACCGGATCGTAAAGCAGAACTGCAACGACGCGGCTATCAAGAAGGGTCTAACGATGTTCAGTCAGGGTTTGCTTCTAATCCTGGCAGTGGCATAACGGCTCTCGGTCTCACCAACCCCACAGAGATTCAGATTTACACCGGTGCTTATAATGCTGGCTATCAACGTCAGCCTTCACCCTCCCCATTGCCTGCGCCAACCATCTCGCCTGGACGACTCTCTCAACTGAGGCAACAAGGCTATCAAGATGGGTATAACGATGCTCAAGCAAACTTTCCCCAAGATGCTAGCAGGGGCATCAACCTCGCGGGTTTGGTCAATGCGGCTGAGCAGCAGGCTTACACGAATGGCTACAACAGTGGCTATCAAGCTAGTCAACAGCCCCTTCCAAATGTGCTGTGGTGAGCGTGGATCGACCTCTAGCAGTAAGCAATTGACGTTAACACGCAACCGTCTCGTCGCCCCGTTTCTCGCTCAAAGCGGGCGAAACGGTATGATCGCAGATGACTTCGTGAGTGTGCTCCTATGAATGAAACGATTTCGTCTTTGGATGCGTGGAATCAACGATTGAAGGCGGCGGTGCTATTGGGTGGACGGGTGATTTATCATCTGCTGACAGGCAAAATCGATCGCCGCAACACGATCGAGCAAATGAAAATAGTGGGTCCCGAATCGCTCTCGATTGTGTTGATCACGGCTGCCTTCATTGGTATGGTGTTTACGATTCAAGTATCACGAGAATTCCTGCGGTTAGGAGCGGGTTCAGCCGTGGGTGGCATTTTGGCGATCGCCCTCTCGCGTGAGCTGTCGCCCATTCTCACGGCTGTTGTCGTTGCTGGACGCGTCGGTTCTGCCTTTGCCGCTGAGCTAGGCACGATGCGCGTTTCTGAGCAAATCGATGCCCTCTATGTGTTGAAAACTGATCCGGTCGATTATCTGGTCGTTCCTCGCGTAGTCGCTTGCATTCTGATGCTGCCAGGATTAGTCATTCTCTCTTTTTTTACAGGCATGGCTGGTGGAGTGCTGATTGCTAACCGGATGTACGACATGCCCGTCAGCGTCTTTCTTTCCTCTGCTCACGATCTCATGTCCGTTTGGGATATTTGCGCGGGTCCGATTAAGGGTGTCATTTTTGGGGCGCTGATCGCGATTATTGGCTGTAGCTGGGGTTTAACGACCAGCGGTGGGGCAAAAGGCGTTGGGCAATCGACTACAACCTCTGTGGTTACAAGCATCCTCGCGATTATCATTTCCGACTTCTTTCTCTCATGGATTATGTTTACAGGCGCTAGTGATGTTGGATTGGGCGGGTTTTAAGGCTGCTGTCCACGCGCCTTGAAACAGTGGGTAGGGCATCAACGCAGTCACTCATTGCAGCCTCAAATGTTGTTTGAGCGATCGCCGCATCACATCGACTGAAACAGGTTGCTGTAGCCAGATTTCTAACGCAGCGGCACCTTGCTGCACGAGCATTTCCAGACCGTCGATCGCGATCGCGCCTCGCTCCCTCGCCTGCTGCAAAAACATAGTGGGGCTGGGGTTGTAAATCAGATCATAGGCAATGACATTGGGCGCAAGGTGATCAGCATCTTGTGCACTGAGTGGCGATCGCTCTACATGCGGTGACATGCCGATCGGTGTCGTATTCACCAGCAAATCAGCATGGGGTAAAAGGTGCGGCAAATTTGCCCAGGTATGAATTTGTACGTTGGCGGCCAGCGGTGCCATCCAACTATGCAAAAAGTGCTCTAATTTTTGAGCGTCTCGCCCGACGACTTGAATGGCAGCACAGCCTAGTTGCATACATCCAGCGACAACGGCTCTTGCCGCACCGCCATTGCCCAGGATGACAGCGGTGGTCTGACTCCAATCGCGCTTTAACGCACTGAGTGGATGCAGAAAGCCTGAAATATCGGTGTTGGTAGCACTCCAGCCATTTTCTGTCCGCCAGACTGTATTAACCGCACCAATTGTCTGACCGATCGATGAGATCTCCGTCAGCAACGGCAGAATGGCTTGCTTGTGAGGAATGGTGATGTTAAAGCCGTGCAAATCAATCGCGGCAAAACCGTCGATCGCTTGCTTCAGGAATGCTGGTTCGACCGAAAACGGCAAATAGGCGTAGTCCAATCCCAAATGAGCGATCGCGGCATTATGCATGATCGGTGACAGAGAGTGGGCGATCGGAGAACCGATGACACCGAGCAGTTTGGTTTTGCCAGTAATCACGAAGAGGGGGAGTGGGGAGTCGGGAGTGGGGAGTCGGGCAATTACTCTAGGACGATGGATTCTGTGGTGGGTTCAGCGTTTGCTGCTTCAGTGGTAGCTACGAGCGGTTCTGGTGTGGGGCGGACACGGCGAATGGGCAGATTGGCGATGAGAGCAGTGGTGCGATCGCTGTTTTCGAGCGCAAATTCCATGCCTTCGGTATCAAGCTCCACGTAGCGAGAGACCACTTCAAGAATTTCTCGTCGCATCGCTTCCAAAGCTTGGGGCGGAATGTCAGTACGATCGTGCGCCAGCACTAGCCTGAGGCGATCCTTCACTTGGCTGCGGCTGTTGTCACCGGGTCGAGCAAACAGGCGTTCGAGAAGTTCAATCAACATGGAAGATGAGGAGTGAGGGGTGAGGAGTAAGGAGTGAGAGAGTGAGAAAGTTTTGAGTGAAGAGTTTGAGTTTTGCCGACTCCCCATTCCCGACTCCCGACTCCCTCTCCTTCAAAAAAGCTTCTTGTTAAGCACCTTGCGAAGCTTGGTGAAGAAACCGTCGTTATTAACGGTCAAATCGAGAAACTCGACTTTTTCGCCTTCGAGTCGGCGGGCAATGTTGTCGAAGGCACTACCCGCAAGGGACGGGATTTCTGACAGCACGAGGGGTTCGCCTTTGTTGGTGGAGACAATCACCCGCTCATCGTCAGGCACAACGCCAATGAGCGGAATCGCTAGAATTTCCTGCACGTCCTCAACTGACATCATGTCATTTGCCTGCACCATCGCTGGGCGAATGCGGTTAACGACGAGCTGAATCTTTTTAATGTTGTTCGCTTCCAGTAGACCAACGACGCGATCGGCATCCCGTACGGCTGCAATTTCAGGCGTTGTGACGATGACGGCTTCTTTAGCAGCGGCGATCGCATTTTGAAAGCCCATTTCAATGCCTGCGGGACAATCGACAAAGACATACTCGTGGGTTTGCGCCAGCGCCGTTACCAGTTGCTTCATCTGGTCAGGATTAACCGCATCCTTCGTGCGATTTTGCGCTGCTGGTAGCAAGACTAAATTTGGCTGGCGCTTATCTTTCACCAGGGCTTGCTCCAAACGGCACTGTCCTGACAGCACATCAACAGCGGTGTAGACAACGCGGTTTTCTAGCCCCAGCAGCAGATCCAGGTTGCGAAGACCAAAATCGGCATCCACCACGGCAACCTTACGACCGCGCCGCGCCAACGTCATACTTAGATTGGCAGTGGTAGTGGTTTTGCCCACTCCTCCTTTGCCAGAGGTGACAACAATAATGCGACTCATGGACTAGGCAGCAAATAACGACAGGGACAACGAATGGAATGCTAGAGACATGTAAGGAGACGCTTAAACCGTCAGCTTTTAACCTCTAGGTTTTTAACTTTAAGCGAATCTGACGCTTGCAGCTTGTTTCACTGCAATGCTACTCACTGAACAACATCTCATGTCTAAACGGCATCATCTCAGGTGTGTTAACTATACCGAAACTGACTATGCTTATACTCTGTCTGTGGCGTTTCGATCGCAGTATCAGAAAAAGCCTGTGAGCTTGCAGAAATCAGGAGTTAGGAATCAGGAGTAAGGAGTTGAGTAGAACTCAAAACTCTTCATCCTTCAGCCCTTATCCTTTATCCTTTCCCTTACCCTTTCTCCCCCCGACGAAAATCAACGGCTCTAGCAATGCGAATGGTGCCCTGAGGCGTAACGTAGGCAACCTCAGGTTGGTATTGGGCAGGCGGTGTTTCGGGTGCTCTAGCAACAAAATCGGCAATGCGAAGCTGAGTCGGTTCCATTTGCATTGCCATGATCAGGCAACGAGCATTGCCTTTAGAACCTGCGTGAGCCACACCGCGTAGTCGTCCCCAAATTAGAATGTCGCCTTCGGCTATAACGGCACTACCAGCGTTAACATCGCCCAAAATCACAACCGTGCCGCTATGTTGAATGTCTGCGCCCGATCGCAGTGTCGTCTCCAGATAGAGCGGTTCTGCCATGACCTGCGCCGCTTCTTGAGTGGGCTGGTTCAGATGCGAAAGAGAGGACTGCTGCTCTACCGAGTAACCAGCAGTCGCGGCGGCAACGGCAGTTTGGCGACGGCTGGTGTAGACGCGCTTGAGCTGAAGTTGAGCTTCGGTGAGGGCATCGGCGATCGTTTGAAGCTGTCGTCCATCTAGCAGGCGATCGCGAGCGAGTAAATGTACCGTAGTCTCAGGCTGCCAAAAGCGTTCGTTTGCATCTAGCCGCTGCTTCAACTGCTGCCAAACTTCAGTCCAGTGAAAGGCTGTATTGGATGCATCGTCTTCGCCTTCGGGCGGGAGCAACAGCAGCAGTTTGCCTCCTTCACTGCGAAAGCGAACCTGCTGATTGCGATCGTGTTGATTGCGATCGGGCTGAGTGTGATCGGGCTGATTGCGATCGGTGTCCGAGGCGGTTGGGGGAACAACCGGCACTGATAGGGATGGGGAGGCATCAGTCATGCGAAAACCGGAGCTTTAACGGCTTTAATAGTAAGCTGAATCGCCGCGATCGGCACGTTGCCCTGCACATTTAGTCAGGAGTTCCCATTTTGTAGAGACGCTACAGGTAACGCCCCTACAAAACGCCATCCACACCCTAATGAAACACCACCAACGTCCTAAAACGATCCGGAGCAGTTCACGGATCGCACGTAGATAGAAATCTGTAGTTTTTCGTTTAGGAACAAGAATTTAATAACCTCGGCGTTTTCCGTAGGGGCGCACGGCTGTGCGCCCCTACTACGAAAAATTTGTCGGTTTTATTTAATCCACGATCCTTAGAGTTTTTCGATCGCAATCCTTGAGACAGTGGTGTTCTGCATCCCTTACTCACTGCCCCTTTTATCTTTCTCCTATGTCAGACGTAGCGACTCCTGTTGAAATAAGTTATCCAGGGCTAGAGCGGCTATTGGATGGGCGTTATCAAGTTATTCAAATTTTGGCAACTGGCGGCTGGGGACGCACATATTTAGCGCAAGATACTCGCCGTCCCAGCCAGCCAGAATGCGTCATTCAGCACATCGTCCCCATTGCGAATGCTGCTGCTGATCAGTCTGCTTTGAGGCATCTCTTTGTGCGCGAAGCCTCGACCTTAGAGCGCTTGGGTGAGCATGAGCAAATTCCTCGTCTATTAGCCTGCTTTGAGGATGAACAGGGCTTTCACCTGGTGCAGGAGTTGATTAGCGGTACGCCCCTGAGTCTGGCATTGGGGTCGCAGCCCTGGCAAGAGGAACGGGTGGTGCAACTGCTGCTGGAATGCTTAGACGTGCTGGCAGTGTTGCATCAAGAGTGCTGTCGGCATGGTGACGTGCGACCCGATAACTTCATTCGACGATCGCAAGATGACACGCTAACCCTGACGAACTTTGGCACGGTGCGCGATGTACATCTAGCCCTCATGACGCTACAAGGGCAGCTTACGCCCTCAATGGTGCCCAATACGCAGGGCTACCAGCCGCCAGAACAGGTACAGGGACTCCCGTGCCTTGCCAGCGATATTTATGCGGTGGGCATGATCGGCATTCAAGCGCTCACGGGCATTCCACCGATACAGTTGAGCCGTGATGCTCTGACTGGAGAGATTCTTTGGCAGCCCTTTGGTGCACTGGCAGGCTCAACGCTGCGTCATGGCTTAGTTGCCGTTTTGAGCCGTATGGTACGTGCTGACCAGACTCAACGCTATCCCTCCGCAAAAGAAGCCTTGCAGGCACTACGTCAACTTGCTCAAGCGGTTTTGCCTAGCCCAAATAGCCCCGCGTCAAGCACTGCCGCGATCGCACCTTCTAGCACAACCCAGGACTTGCCAGCACCCATGCTGAGCAGACCCAATCAAGAAACGCTGGTGGAACGACTGTTGAGTCCGGCTGTGCAGATTGGCGTTGGCATTGGCGCTGTAATGGCAGCGGCAGTTTGTGGCTATGCCTTACCGCACGTGATCGATCGCACCCTGTTCGGCGATAGCGATCAAGACAAACAAGCAAGGGCGGACGGAACGCAACCGACTCAAGCAGGACAACGTCCAAAAGCGATGTCGTCGTTAGCATCGATTTCCAAAGATAGTGCTTTTGCTGCACAGCAGATTCAGTTTTCGATGCCGCAGTCAATCAACCCGGCAGAAACCTCGGCGGCTCAATCGTTAAGAGAGGCATATGGTCGGGCGATTATCAAAGACTTTGCAGGCGCGATCGCGCTACTCAAAACGATTCCCGCCGATACGTCTGTTTATGCCAGGGCGCAAGCAAAACTGCGTGAGTATAGCGAAAAGCAGCAAATTCAAGCAGTGAGCTATCTCCAAACTGCTTACAATCAGGCGGAAACAAAGGCATTCGATAACGCGATCGAGACACTCCAGGACATTTCTCAAGACACGTCTGCCTACGTCACAGCACAGACGAAAATGCGTGAATACACTGAAAAACAACGCATTCGAGCTGATGTGCTAGCGATGCAGGACTTAAATCCCGGCAGCTATTTGCAAGAGGCGAATCTGGCTGGAAGGTAGGGATGAGGGATGAAGGATGAAGGCTGAAGGCTGAAGGATCGGGCTTTGAACTCGGAGCGTTGAGCTTGGAAGTCAAAGAGTCGAGGTCTGAAGTCGGAATGTTGAGCTTGGAGGTCAAAGAGCCGAGGTCTGAAGTCGGAGTGTCGAGGTCTGAAGTCGGAGTGTCGAGCTTTCAGCTTGAGGCGTTGAGCTTTAAGGTTGAACGATCGAGGTCTGACGTTGGAGTACCGAGCTTTGAGGTTGAACGATCGAGGTTCAAAGCCGGAGTGTCGAGCTTAGACCGCAAAAGGTCGGGGTTTGTAAAGAGTTTGTCAAGGTTGGAGACTTGCGCTTAAAGGGTCGAGCTTTGCTCTTTGCCTTCCGCCTCCTGCCTTCTAACAACTCCTCATGACGTATGTGTGTTGGTTTATCGCCTCACAGCCTTCTACTTGTTATGATGCGTCGTGATCGCGATCGTGTTTGTCTCAACGAACCATCTAGGATTGGAGTAGCTTATGGGGTTCCATGTTTCTCCCACCGAGCAGCAGGGTCACTACCGTTACGATCCCACTGCGCTTGACCAGCAAGGACCTGCCCGCCTTTTTCCACACGCTGGTGAAGATGGGGTCTGGCGCTATGTGTTGACCCAAATGCGTCACAATCTGCTGGCTCAGGGGCAACTATCAGAGCCGTGGAGTTTACTGTTACGTCAGCTTGAGCAAACGAACCAGCAGCTTGATCAAGCGTGGTCGCAGTTTGCCACGCTGCTAGTGGATTTCAAACTCTTGCAGTCGGGCTGGTTTAACGTCAATTTGCCGCCCAATGAGCAGTTTGACACCGCCTTTGTCCGCGAACGACGGGCAATGACGGCGGTGCTGCTGGCAGCGAAAACGACTGCCAGACTTTATACCGGGACAACCGCTCGTCGATCGCAGTTTTATCAAGTGCTGGAAGATTTGGGGCGCATTCGTCCCGTGGTTAGTCGCATACATGAACGGGATGGTGGGCTGAGCGATCGTGAGTTTGCCCGTCAGCGGTTGGCAGGGCAAAATCCGATGGCGCTGCGCCAACTTCAATCAGCAGATCAGGCATGGCTGCAAACGTGGGAGCAGGCGGACTCCAAGGCTTCCGTTGATTTAATCCAGGCAGCCGCAGCCAGCCGCCTGTTTGTGGCTGATTATCCGTTATTGGAGGGGCTGACTCCGGCTGATTTGCAGGCTGGTCGCTATGTGGGTAGCCCGATCGCAGTGTTCTATCGTGCTGAGACTGGGCTGGAGCCAGTGTTAATTCAGGTGGAACCCGGTCGATTCGCTACCCCAACCCAACCGAATCGCGATCGCTGGATGCAGGCAAAGCTGTTTGTGCAAACGGCAGACGTGACGTATCACGAATTGATTGTGCATCTTTGCGATACCCATCTGGCAATGGAGGCGTTTGCAATCGCGACCCCGCGCCAGTTGCCTGCGACTCATCCGGTCTATCGCCTGCTGCGCCCGCATTTTCGGTTTCTGCTGGCGATCAACACGCGCGGCAATACCATTCTGCTGGGTGAAGGAGCCGCGATCGACAAGCTGATGGCTCCCACTCGTGCGGCTTCGCTGGCAATGATCAACCAGGCATATCGATCGCGATCGTTTCAGGACTATGCGCTGCCAACTGTCATCGCTCAGCGCGGCATTGAGCCAGATGTGCTGCCAGAGTTTCCTTATAGGGATGATGCCTTGCTGCTATGGGAGGCGATCGCGCGTTATGTCACCCGTTTTTTGCAGCGCTACTACCCAGACGATCAGGCTGTGCAGCAAGACCCGTACCTGCAAGCCTGGGCAGCAGAATTAGGCGCACCCTTAGATCGCCCCTCAACCGAGTTTCCGCAAGCTCCCGACTGGCTCCCGTCTGAGTGGCTACACCAAACCAAACTGCTCCCTGACCCGTTGCCAGTCTATCCCCGTGTGCCAAACTTCCCGCCTGCGGTGGGGGCAGACACGCAAGTCGGTTTGTTAACCAGCGTGCAACAGCTTATTGAGATTGCAACTCAGGTCATTTTTACGTGTGGACCACAGCACGCTGCTGTTAACTTCAGCCAGTTTGACTATGTGGGCTATGCGCCTAACGCCCCTCTAGCGCTCTACGATCGCCCTGATACTGCTTCGTCCTTTCACCAACTGCTACCAGGTGCCGATCAGGACTTAGGGCAAATGGAGCTGGCGTTTGCCCTAAGTGGCATTCGTTGGGGCACGTTGGGCAGTTCGGCATTAATGCAATTTGTAGAGGCGGGCGATCGACAGGCGCTGGTTCAACTTCAGGCTGAACTGGTAGACATCGAAGCCAAAATCAACACTCGTAATCAGCAGCGGCTTGCCCATAGCGGGGTAGAGTATCCGTATTTGCTGCCGTCGAGGATTCCGAACAGTATCAATATTTAGCTTTCATGCACGTTCAACAGTCGGCTCTTTCAATCTTCATGGCGTTTGCGATCGCGACTGTTACTGCGTTCCCTGGCGAGGCGTTGCCGCTCTCGCCGGGCGATCGGGTGCGAGTGCTGACACCAATGGATGATGAGCTACCGCCGGACAGTCGCTTTCGGCTGAGCGGACTCTATGAGGTGAATCTAGATGGGATGCTGCAAATCCCGTTTTTGGAGCCACAGCTAGCCGTTGGGTTAGAAGTGGCTGAGGTGCAAAAGAAACTGGCTGACGCCTTGGTCAGCAAAGAATTTTTTCGACCGGAATCGCTGGAGCTAAGCGTCAGCGTGGCATCCTGGGCACCTGTGCAGGTAACGGTCACGGGCGAAACGTTTCGACCAGGGCGCGTGTTGATTAATGCGGCGATCGAGAGTGGGCAGGTGCAAGCGCGCTCGTCCCTCTCGTCTGAAGTGGTGACTGGCAGCTACCCGCCCGATCGTTACTTGAGTACTGCCATTCGGAGTGCGGGTGGTTTAAAACCCGCTGCCGATCTTCAGCACATCCGCCTGGTACGGGGCAAGCAAGAAAAAACGGTTGATCTGTCCGGTATTCTGACAGGCAAACCTGTCCCCGATGTGCCGCTGATTGCGGGCGATCAGGTCGTGGTGCCAACGTTGAGCTACAGCCAAAACGAACTGGTGCGACCGTCACAGCTCACACCAACCGAAATCACTGTGTTTTTGTCCAATCTGACGGCTCCAAATACACCTAACATCAGCAAGGGTGGTCAGGTGGTCACGCTGGCGTATGGCACTCGCTTCTCGCAGGCAGTCATGGCGGCGGGGTGTGCAGGCGGCACCCAGAGAACCAATGCGAGACGACGCGCGGTGCTGGTGCAAACCGATCGCCTGACGGGCAAAACCACGGTCGTCGAACGTCCCGTCGAGCGCTTACTTAAACAGTCCAATAACGATACCGAAAATCCTTTCTTAATGCCGCAAGATGGGGTAGTTTGCTACGATTCAACTGTCACGAATCTCGCCAGCATCTTTCGCCTGCTTACTGATATTGCCAGTCCGTTCTTCTTAATCCACAGGTTGTTCCGGGATGAATGAGTTTCCTCACCTTTCCCAATCGGCATCACTGTCAGCGGCAGATCGGGGGCGCGGACTGCGCTATCTGGCGATCGCGGCAGTGCTGAATGCAGCCGTGTGGGGGTTAGCGCTCTACCTGCTGAAAGATTCGCCGCATCTCTATACCAGTCTCTATTCCATTGTTTTGCCGGAGCAGATTAGTCGTCCCAAAGGGAGTGCGCCTGAGCCAGTAGCTCCGATCGCCAACGTGGTGAGCGACAATACCCGTGAGAACGCAAAAGCCAGCTACAAGTTGATCGCCATGACGGACGAGGTGCGTCGATCGGCAGCCAACAAGCTTGGTATGAGGACTTCACAGTTTGGTGCTCCCTATGTAGAGGATGTCAAAGGCACCGCGCTGATGAATTTTGGTATTGACGGGTCAACGCCGGAAGAAGCGCAGAAAAAGGCTCAGGCATTGTACGAAGCCTTTCAAGAGCGGTTAGTTCAACTCCGGTTGCAGCAGTCAGCCGATGTGGATACAGGGTTTGAAAACTCGTTAGGCGTGGTGCGGAAGAAGCTAGAAACTGCCCAACTGCGCCTGTCTGACTATAAAGTGCGCTCTGGGTTAGCGTCTAACGAGCAGATCGATCAGCTTGCCAACAACATTGAGGCACTCCGACGGCAACGGGTAGAAGCGATCGCCCAGCAGCGCGATGCCTCCATGCGAACGCGGCAACTGTCAGGTAGCTTGAATATTTCCTCGCAATTGGCATCTGAGGCGTTTGCGCTGCGTGCCGATTCCCTGTTTCAAGAGTCTCTGCGCGCCTATAGCGAAGCGACCGCTCGGTTGGCAGATGTGTCGGCTAAGTTTGGCTCCAAGCATCCAGTGGTGGTGCAGGCAACTACCCAGCAAGCAACGGCTGAAAGTGCTCTGCAAAGCCGTGGACAGCTACTCCTGGGACATCCAACTGACTTGAACGCGATCGCCCGTCTCAATACTGGCAGCAATGATCAAAGCAGCAACCCGCGTGAGCTGCTCTTTAAGGACATCGTGACTCATGACGTTGAGCAGCGCGGGCTGCTGGCGCGCGTGCAAGAACTTGATCGTCAGCTAGAGCAATTAGAGCAGCGGCTGCGCGTGTTGTCGCAGCGCAGTTCCACGTTAGACGCACTCAATCGAGACGTGCAAATCGCTCAAGCCGTTTTTTCGTCTACACTGGCGGGGCTTCAGGTCGATAAAGGTAATATTTTTGGCTCCTATCCACCGATTCAACTCGTCGCCGAACCGAATCTGCCCACCGCTGCGACCCTTCCACAGCGCCAGCCCTTGTTTCTCATTGCTTCTGTGCTCTCACTGCTGATCGTCACTGGCTTGCTAGTCGCGTGGCTGCGGAAAACATCGTTTACCAAGTGGCGATGGGCGATCGACCAGAAGCAGTAGCTTACAGCAATTTTCAGGAGGGTGGGCAGTGCCCACAATTATTCAAACAGCCTCGGTGTAAGGTCTGTGGTCAGTGCCCACTCAACAATCTGTGGCTTATTCCTGTGAAAACGGCTGTAAAATTGTCAGTCTCTCACCTCCTCAACCCCCCTTTCTGATTTAGCTCTATGTCTACGACCGCTTCTCTCCGCACTCAACTGCATCCTGCCCTTCGTCAACTTGCTGACACCATCGAAAGCGTCTGGCAGCGTCACCTGGATTTGTCCCCCTATCCGCTGCCCGCCGAACTGGGCTATGTCGAAGGGCGGTTGGAAGGTGAGAAGCTAACGATCGAGAACCACTGTTACCAAACCCCCCAGTTCCGCAAGCTGCATCTGGAGTTGGCAAAAGTTGGCGCGAACCTCGATATTTTGCACTGTGTGATGTTCCCGAGATCGGACTACGCGCTGCCTATGTTTGGTACAGATCTAGTCGGTGGACGGGGACAGATTAGCGCCGCGATCGCAGATCTATCGCCCACTAGCCGCGATCGTCACCTGCCGCAAGCCTATCAGCACGAGTTGAAAGCCCTCCCGTTGCAGCCGTTTTCTCAACCGCGCGACCTACCAGCGTGGGGCGATATTTTCTCTGAGTTTTGCTTGTTCATTCGCCCTGACGGTACCGACGAAGAAACTCAGTTTATCGCCCGCGTCGAAGCCATGTTGACCATTCACTGCCTGCAAGCGATCGCTACCCCATCGACACCAGAACAGCAGGATGACATTTTGGCAGGGCAACGTTACTACTGCACCAAGCAGCAGCAAAACGACAAAACTCGCCGCGTGCTCGAAAAAGCCTTTGGACACGACTGGGCGCATCACTACATGACCACTGTGCTGTTTGACTGCGTTTAGAGCACAGCAAGCAGGGGTGAGTTTTGTGTTTTTTGTGTAAACCTGCACCAAAATTTAACCTGAAGCCAACCTCCCAATTAACTTCCCTTGAAATTCAGGTTCTAGTCTGATGGTAATCTCCATCACATTCATACGCTCTATGCTGCAATCTTACGCCTCTAGAGAAATTACCCAGCCTGATCTGCGTCAATTTCTGGAAGAACTCTATCAGGGGCGGGATCTAAGCTCGTTTCAGGCAGGTCAGTCGATTCCCATGAGCCCACAGGCAGTTTGGGTGGTCTGCCGTGGCGTTGTACAGCTCAGTACCCTTTATCAGAGCGGTGACGAAGCGCTCTTAGGGCTTGCAGGTCCTTCAATGCCGTTTGGCTTACCGCTAACGCTAATTTATCCGTATCAGGCGACGGCTTTGTCTGATGTTGATCTGATGGGGCTGACCAGCGCCGAAATCGACCAGTCCCCCACACTGGCGCAAGAGGTGGGTCGTCATACAGTGCGTCGGCTGAGACAGACGGAAGCCATGCTAGCAATGGCAGGTTACCGACGGGTGGAAGATCGGCTGCGTCAACTGCTGCTGCTGTTGCAGATGGAAGTGGGTCAACCCGTTGCGGAAGGCACTCGCATCAGCGTGCGTCTAACTCATCAACATTTGGCAAGCGCGATCGGCACCACACGTGTAACCGTGACCCGTTTGCTGGGACAGCTTCGGGGAGAGGGACGGCTCATCGTCGATGCGAACCGTCACATTATCTTGCCCGTCGGTGTCGCGTTATAGCCGCTGGGCGATCGTCTCAAGCGGCACAGCCAACGGCTGTGCCGCTTGCATAATTTCGGCTTCTACCGTCACGACACCAACCGTTTCACTACCCAGACAACGTGCTGCTTCACGCGAGAGATCCAGTGTCCGGTTTTCAAAATAGGGACCGCGATCGTTCACGCGCACAACTACCGCTTTCCCATTTTCGACATTGGTGACCTTCAGGAACGTGTCAAATGGCAGCGAAGGATGTGCAGCGGTGAAAGCATCCTGATTAAAGGTCTCCCCAGTTGCCGTTTGCCGTCCATGAAAGTAGGGACCATACCAGGACGCTAACCCCCCAATGGTCTGCCCTGTTGCCTGTAGCCCATACATCTTTACCTGAGCGTCGGCAAGTGACAGCGGCGGTTGTGTAACGGCTGTTCGCAACGCGTTGACCCATTGAATTGCCAGCATTTCAGCGGTGCAATCCCACTGGGCTGCCACCTGCTGATTCACCGTAAATAAAACGCGATCGCCAAGCTTGCCAACCGGAAACCCATTCACGATGCCTGGTTGAAGCTGTTGCAACTCAGGCTTGACTGCGCTGAGCACTTGCTCAAGGCGATGAGCAATCTGCATTGCCTGCTGTTGCTTGGGTGCTGCGCTCACAACCTGCCCCTTGATACTGACTTGAAAGAGGCTATGTTTTAGTGATGACTTGTCCGCTAAACGAGCGGTTGGCACACCGTCTTGAACGATCGGCAGGCATTGCCCCGACCCTAGTCCTGCTGTGTTTGGAGGCGTTAAGCGTACTTTTGCCAACTGCCTTAGCTCAACTTGAGTGACGACAACAGGCGGAGCATGACTGATTGCTGCCAATTTTTGAAAGCCAGAAAGCAAACCCCTGAACGCACCTAAAAACCCAAGCGACAGCGAGGGCGCATCGGCATGAAACGGCAATGAAGTAGCTGAAACCAGTTGAAACTTTTGCGTTGCCTGTCCAAAGGCACGGTTTGGCGATGAGACAGACAACGCGGTATCAAGGCGATCGCGAGCAGTCGGAAGCAAAGCGCTATGAACTCCGCCCGTCTGAGCGACAGTTTGAGTCGGCAAAGCGTTTGCTAAAGAAGAGGGTACACGCAGGAGGTCTTGGCTAGACGAGAAAAAGCAGTTTACCCAAGATGCAACCCACACAAGTCCAAAAATTGGCATGAATAATTCGGTGAAATGTAGTAAGCACTACAAAGTGAAAAACAGTACTTTATAGTACCCTTCACCAAACCTTTAAATCTCTACCCCAAGGATAATGATTGTGAAGTGTATGCCTTCGCCAAAACACCATCGACACTGCCCAGACCTAGCATCCGCCGGACTACATTGTGCTGCATACAGTGACAGTGGCTGCTCCAGCTCTTTACAACCTGCTGCTTGACCAGGCAGTACAGATCGCTGACCCGCTATCCTGGGATATAGTGACTTAGCTAGGGCAAGGATCAACGGGCTTATGGTCGGAGCGACAGAGCGCATCGCGCAGGAAATGGCAGCGCTAGACAACGCAACTAGCGCGATCGCTGACGAATTCTACAGCGCTTACTCGACCTATCTCACCATCCTGGGGCAAGCCGTACGTCAGCAGTTGATTCTTGCCAGTTATCACGTTTGCACTCAAGGCTATCCAGAAGCGTTCCTAAGTCTACCTTTTAGCCAACGGCAGCAGTTGCAGCAACGGTTGCGGCACCTGGCACAGCAAGTGCAGGAGGAGATTTTAGCCCAGCTCCATGTTCCGGTTAAGCTGGACGATTCAGAGGTTGATCCAGTCTCGTTAGAGTTAACATCTGGCGCTGACAGTCAGCCTGCTGCCGCGTTATTGACGATCGCGCCGTTCGCGTCTACTCAGGCACCGCCATCGCTCACGCCAACTCACCTGGCACAATGGCGCGAAGAATTAGAATACGCGATCGCGGCTGAGCTAAAAACGGCTTCTCACGCCGCTAACCATCTGTTACAACAAGCCAACATTTTGCCCCAAACGTTGCCTGAACCTATATTGGAGGCAGCTACGAGAGCTGAAAGGTCTGAGGCAAGAGCAGGCACCCCTAATCTATTGAATTTGCTAGTTGAAGCCGATAGTGGCACGGTTGAAACCGACCCGTCAGAAGAATCGAATGGGCGGGCGCTCATGCATATCGTGGCAATTTATTTACGCCTTGCCGAAATCGAATTTGCTGACCCTACCGTGGCAGCAGCTCGCAGCAAAATTCGCAATCTGTTTGCCCGACTGAAGACACTGGGGCGCGGCTACCAAGCCAAGCGACACGAACAGTCGATCGCAGAAGCGCAAGCAGCCTGGCGATCGACCTGGATGGAAGATTAGGGAGTGGGGAGTAGGAGATGAGTCATTCAGAGCAAGAGCCGCTAGCTTCAGAGTCGCCAAAATCCGACACCCTGGAACCCAAACCCCAAACCCCATCCATCGACTGGGTTCGTCTACAAAAAGCGCTCTCGGTCGAAGCCGAACGTGGTTTCAACGATCTGGAAGGGAAGCAGCACCGCTTTAGTGAATTCATTAGTCTGACGCTGAGTCAGTCGCCTGCTGCCTTACCTGCGATCGAACAACAGCGTTGGCAGGCATTCGGGACGCGGTTTGCAACGTATGCTGAGCTAACTTTTTCGCAGCGACAGCATCTCGTCGCCGATACGCGGCGCTTTTTGCATCATGTACGGCAAACCTGGGAGGAGAAGGGGAGAGGGGTTGAGTCATCAGAGCGTGTCGCTTCGACCGTGCCAACCAGCAAGACTCCTAAAACGACTCTATTGGTTGAATTGGGTCGGACTGTCACGCTTGATCAAGCGGTGACTTACCTGCCAGGTATTGGTCCCAAAAATGCGGAGAAGTTAGCCAAACTAGGACTCTCGACGGTGCGAGATGTGCTCTTTTACTATCCACGTGACCACATCGACTATGCGCGTCAGGTCAAAATTCGTGACCTAACAGAGGGCGAGACCGTCACCTTAGTCGGTACGGTGAAGCGTTGCACGTGTTTCTCCAGCCCGCGCAATACCAAGCTGACGATTCTAGAGCTGATGATTCGAGATCACACCGGGGAGATTAAACTCGGTCGGTTTTTTGCAGGCAGTCGCTACAGCAACCGGGGCTGGCAGGAGCAGCAAAAGCGACAGTATCCACCAGGTGCAACGATCGCCGCTTCTGGTTTGGTGAAAAAAAGCAAATTTGGTATGACGTTGGATAACCCCGACATTGAGGTCTTGCAGCATTCTGGCGATGCGATCGACTCACTCACGGTGGGACGTGTCGTGCCCATTTACCCGCTTACAGAGGGTGTAGACGCAGCGCTGGTTCGACGAGCCGTGATTGCTGCACTTCCGGCTGTAAAGCAAATTCAAGAAGCGTTGCCGGAAAATTTGCGCGAACAGTATGGCTTGGTAGCGATTCAGGATGCGATCGCCCACATCCACTTCCCACCCGATGGTGCGGCGCTGGACACGGCTCGTCGTCGTCTAGTCTTTGATGAATTCTTTTACCTGCAACTGGGCTTGCTCAAGCGCCGCCAGAGTCTACGCCAGAGTCAGGTAAGTGCCGTCATGGCTCCCACCGGACAACTTATCACTCAGTTTTACGACATCCTGCCGTTTGCAATGACCAACGCGCAACAACGGGTCATCAACGACATCCTCAACGATTTGCAGAAGCCGTCCCCCATGAATCGTTTGGTGCAGGGTGATGTCGGTTCTGGCAAAACGGTTGTAGCTGTAGTGGCGTTGCTGGCAGCAATTCAATCAGGCTATCAAACCGCCATGATGGCTCCAACAGAAGTACTGGCAGAGCAACACTATCGCAAGTTGGTTGGTTGGTTTAACCTGCTGCACCTGCCTGTCGAACTGTTGACGGGTTCTACAAAAGCTGCGAAGCGCCGCGAGATTCACGCTCAGCTTGAAACGGGGGCATTGCAACTATTAGTGGGCACTCATGCGCTGATTCAGGATACGGTGAGCTTTCAGCGGTTGGGCTTGGTGGCGATCGACGAACAGCATCGCTTTGGTGTGCAGCAACGGGCGCGGCTCCAGCAAAAAGGCGAACATCCACATGTGTTGACGATGACAGCAACACCAATCCCACGCACGTTGGCATTGACTCTACATGGCGATTTGGATGTTAGCCAAATTGACGAACTGCCACCCGGACGTAAGGCGATCAAAACCACAATGCTGGCAGGCAAAGAACGGATGCAGGCGTATGACCTGATCCGGCGAGAAATTGCCCAGGGACGGCAGGTATACGTCGTGTTGCCATTAGTTGAAGAGTCGGAAAAGCTGGATCTAAAGTCGGCGATCGACGAACATCACACACTCCAGGAAAGCGTTTTCCCCGAATTTAAGGTGGGGCTACTGCACGGGCGCATGACTTCGGCTGAAAAAGACGACGCAATCAGCCGTTTTCGTGACAATGAGCTGCAAATTCTCGTCTCCACCACCGTAGTGGAAGTGGGTGTTGATGTTCCCAATGCAACGGTGATGCTTATTGAACACGCCGATCGCTTTGGACTGTCTCAACTACACCAGCTACGCGGACGAGTCGGACGCGGTGGCTCTCAGTCGTTCTGTTTACTCATGAGCAGTTCCAAAACCGAAACCGCACGGCAACGACTGAAAGTGCTAGAACAATCCCAGGATGGCTTCTTTATCTCTGAAATGGATATGCGCTTTCGCGGTCCCGGTGCAGTGTTAGGCACCCGTCAATCTGGTTTACCCGATTTTGCCCTGGCAAGCTTAGTCGAAGATCAAGATGTGCTGGAACTAGCACGACAGGCAGCCGAAAAAGTGATGGCACAAGACAAAACTCTGAGCCGTTGGGCACTGATGCAGCAAGAGTTGGAGTACCGCTATCGTCGTTTGATGGGTGGCGCGATTTTAACGTAGGGAAAGCAGTGAATTTCAAATCCATTACTTCCTGGTTGACGGCACAGCTTCAAAAGCAGCGAGGCAAGCCGAAGTTCCCAACACACATCAGCGGCTCATTTCTATAGTTGTTCTAAAGGAAATGCCAATCTTCTCATGCCTTCCTAAGATAGAAGGTGGAATCGCGCCGCATAATAAAACGGAGTCATTCCGAGCACGATGCTGATTTAACCGATCGGTACAGCGGTTCATGCGTTTACTCTTGATCCCAGCCTGGGTGAGTTTATGCTCTCCAGCGAAAACATCCAAATGCCCGCTCATGGTTTCATTTACAGCGCCAACGAAGGTAACTTCTGGCAATGGGATGAGTCAATTCGTGATTACATTCGTTACGTTCATCGTCATGAGGGCTACACCGCTCGCTACAGCGGTGCGCTGGTGGGAGACTTCCATCGCATTCTGTTCCAGGGTGGCGTGTTTCTCCATCCTGGTACGGTCAAAAAGCCAGAGGGCAAGCTGCGGCTGCTTTACGAGACGGCTCCACTGGCATTTTTGGCAGAGCAAGCAGGCGGCAGAGCCAGCACTGGCACTCAGGCGATTCTGGCTGCGGTGCCCGAAAAACTCCACGCCCGGATACCACTCATCATTGGCAGTAAAGAGGATGTGGCGTGAGTGGAGTCGTTTATTCAAGGGCGATCGCGACAGGCGATCGCAGCACATTGACGAATAGTTGTTAGTTTTTGGTTGTTGGTTGTTAGAAGAAGCATTTAACGCTGATAACTGGAGCTTGATTTTAGGAGTAAAAACGGTGGCAACAAATCATCTTTTCGAGATTAAAGAATTTGGTCAGAGCATCTGGATGGACAATTTAGCGCGGGATTTAATCAAATCCGGCGATCTAAAGAAGTTTATCGAGACTCGTGGACTGCGTGGGATCACGTCTAATCCCGCTATTTTTGAGAAGGCGATCGCGGGCAACGCCATCTACGATGCCGACATTGAGGCGGGGATCAAAGCCAAAAAGTCCACGCTGGAAATTTATGAATCGCTAGTGTTTCAGGACATTCGCGATGCCTGTGACATTTTCAAGCCGATTTATGACGAGTCTGGCGGTTTAGATGGCTACATCAGTATTGAAGTGCCACCCGACATCGCTGACAACACGGAGAAAACGATTTCGGAAGCGCGTCGCTATTATGCGGCGATCGGCAAAGAAAACGTGATGATCAAAATCCCTGGCACCTCAAAAGGCATTCCTGCTGTCGAACAGGTGATCAGCGAAGGGATTAACGTCAACGTGACGCTGCTCTTCTCGGTTAACAGCTACATCGAAACCTTCTGGGCATACATCCGAGGGCTAGAGAAGCGCGTTGCCGAAGGTCAAGACATCAGCAAAATCGCCTCTGTTGCCAGCTTCTTCCTCAGCCGCATCGATTCCAACATCGACGACAAAATCGACGCGAAGCTCAAACAAGGGGCATCCGAACCGGGTAGCCGCGAGCGTTTGGTCACAATTAAAGGAAAAGTAGCGATCGCTAACGCAAAGATTGCCTACCAGGAGTATAAGAAGATCATTCAGAGCGATCGCTGGAAGGCACTGAGTGCCAAAGGTGCAAACGTTCAACGACTGCTCTGGGCAAGTACAGGCACCAAAAACCCTGACTACAGTGATGTGATGTATGTCGATGAACTGATTGGTGCTGATACAGTGAACACGTTGCCGCCTGCCACGATCGAGGCTTGCGCTGACCACTGCAATGTGGCTGACCGCATCGAAACGGGCGTTGAGGAAGCCTACAACTTGATCGGAAGCCTCAAAGATCCCGACATCAACATCAACCTGGATGACGTGATGGACGAACTCCTCGTTGACGGCATCGACAAATTCATCAAGCCTTACCAGTCGTTGATGAAGTCCCTCGAAGACAAAGTAAAGCGACTCGCTGCTGTGTAGGGAGTAGGGAGTAGGGAGTAGGGAGTGGGCATTCAGCCTTTTTCCTCTCCCTCTTAGCCTTGATCCTTTATCCTTTATCCTTCTCCACCTATGGTTACTCTGCTCGAAAACCCCCTTCGCGTTGGCTTACAACAGGATCGCATTCCCGAACCGCAGATTCTCATCATTTTTGGTGCCTCTGGTGATCTCACCCAGCGCAAGCTTGTACCCGCAATTTATCAGATGAAGCGAGAGCGTCGGTTGCCCCCTGAACTGACGATCGTTGGGGTTGCCCGTCGCGATTGGAGCCATGACTATTTCCGCGAACACATGCGCGAAGGTGTCGAGGAATTTGGTGGTGGGTTGGGTTCTCAGTCCATCTGGGATGATTTCGCGAAAGGGCTGTTTTACCATCCAGGAGACCTGGACAACCAGGACGACTATCAAAAGCTCAAAACGTTTCTAGCTGAACTCGACCAGCAGCGCGGCACCCGTGGCAACCGCGTTTTTTATCTCTCCGTTGCGCCCAAGTTCTTTTCGGAAGCCATCCAGCAGCTTGGGGCAGCAGGGATGATCGAAGACCCTAAAAAGCAGCGGCTTGTCATCGAAAAGCCCTTTGGTCGAGATTTAAGCTCTGCTCAAGCGCTCAACCGAGTGGTGCAAAAGGTGTGCGATGAGCAACAGGTTTACCGGATTGACCATTACCTGGGCAAAGAGACGGTGCAAAACCTGATGGTGTTCCGCTTTGCGAACGCCATTTTCGAGCCGCTCTGGAACCGCCAATTTGTCGATCACGTTCAGATTACCGTGGCGGAAACCGTGGGGCTAGAAGGTCGTGCAGGTTATTATGAAACGGCTGGGGCACTCCGCGACATGGTGCAAAATCACCTCATGCAGTTGTTCTGTCTGACGGCGATGGAAGCACCTAACGCTCTGGAAGCAAACAGCATTCGCAACGAAAAAGTGAAAGTGCTGCAAGCGACTCATCTCGCCGATCTGGAAACGTTGGGCAATTCAGCCGTACGCGGTCAGTACACAGAAGGTTGGATGAAAGGCAAAGCGGTGCCAGCGTATCGGGTAGAGGAAGGTGCGGCACCCGATTCGACGACTCCAACGTATGCTGCTTTGAAGCTGACGATCGACAACTGGCGCTGGAAAGGCGTGCCGTTCTACCTGCGAACGGGCAAACGGATGCCTAAAAAGATTTCCGAAATTGCGATTCAGTTCAAAGAAGTGCCATTTTTGATGTTCCAGTCGGCGGCAAAGCAAGCAAATCCAAACATCCTTACCATGCGGATTCAACCCAATGAAGGCATTGCCCTACGCTTTGAAGTAAAAACGCCTGGGACATCGTTAAGAACGCGATCGGTTGATATGGACTTCCGCTACGATACCGCCTTTGGGCAAGCAAACACCGATGCCTACAGTCGGTTACTTGTGGACTGTATGCTCGGCGACCAAACCCTTTTCACACGCGGCGATGAGGTGGAAGCGTCTTGGCGGATTTTGACTCCCTTACTGAACGTGTGGGATGCCCCTGCTCCACCCGAAAGCATTCCACTCTACGAAGCTGGCACCTGGGGACCCGTTGAATCAGAATTGCTATTGAATAGCAACGGACGAAACTGGAGAAGACTGTAGGAAGGGATGAGGGATGAGGGACGAAGGATGAAGGATGAAGGCTAAAAAGATAAGAGTTTTAAGTGATCCCCTACTCCTCCCCACTTCCGATTCCCCACTCCCCACTCCCGATTCCCCACTCCTACTACTCCTAACAACTAACAATTAATCACTGATTATGACTACTACTCCACTTGTTGCTCTTCAACGACCAAAAGATATTTCTCTCGATGAAATTGAGGCGGAACTGAGTGCCATCTGGCATAGTCAGAGTGCTGATGCGCCCAACCAAGGTGCCACCAGAGCCTCGACGTTTAGTATGGTGATCTACGAGCCAGAAGAGTTTCAGCAACTGTTGGCAGCACTGGGGTTCTATGAAGGGCCGATCGACGGCATTCATGGACCGATGACGAAAGCGGCGGTGCAAGATGCTCAAAAGTCTTATGGTTTGTCGATTACAGGTCGCGTTGATCCAGGCACACTCGCCAAACTACGAGAAGAGTTTGCCAAAAAACCGGGCGATCGCATCAAGTTCTCTAATCCGAATGTCCGGGGTTTTAGCATTAGTGACGCGATCGCCGTCCAAAACCCCGGTCGCATCATCACCCTGTGCCCCATTTTGGGCACCGATCAGGGCGTGACGGCTCAGGTTTCTGCTTATTGCCCTGTGCAACAAGGCAGTGGTGGTCAACTCATTTGCTGCGAGTACATCACGCTAAGAGGGACAAAGGCAGCTTTAGAACGGGTCGGCGAGCTGGTCGCATCGCTCATGATTCCGGATCTGCCTCAATTTGTGTGGTGGAAGGCAACCCCAAACCCCGATCAAGCCCTCTTTAAAGCACTCACTGATGCATGTAATTGTTTGATTTTAGATTCTTGCTACTTCAGTGATCCAGAATCTGAGTTTCTCAAGATTCAAGCGCTAATGAGTGAGAGCACCTACATTGCTGACCTTAACTGGCACCGACTGCAACCCTGGCAGGAGCTAATGGCAGCGGCGTTTGATCCCCCTGAACGTCGTGCGTCCCTGATCGAAGCTGACCAGTTGGCGATCGACTACGAAAAAGGTAACGCCGCTCAAGCACTCCTTTACCTGGGTTGGATCGCCAGTCGGCTCGATTGGCAGCCGATCGCCTTCAAAGAGACAGGTGGTGACTATGACCTCAAATACATCACGTTTAAAGGCGCTAACCAGCGCGAAATTACCGCTGAGTTAGCTGCAATCCCAACGGCAGACTGGGGCGAAATTTTGGGTGATCTGGTGGGTATTCGCATCACGTCCACAAATCTACAAGCGGACTGCTGCACAATCCTCTGCTCTGAAACAACGGGCTGTATGCGGATGGAAGCAGGTGGCAGCGCCCAGGCGTGCCAAACGGAGGTCGTTTCATCGCTGTCTGACCAAAAGGCTGAGTTTCTGTTGAGCCAGCAGTTGCAGCGTTGGGGACATGATGTGCTGTATGAAGAAAGCCTGGCAGTCGTCGCCAAAATCTTAAAGCTGCAAGGATAAACGGTGATTGGTTGTTAGTTGTTGGTTGTTAGCTCTAGACTCTAAGGAACGTGAATTAAATAATCTGTAGATCTGACACCCTGTAGGGGCATGGCAGTGCCATGCCCCTAAGCGAGAAATTCGATCTTATTTAATCTGTGTTCCTAACAACTAACAGTTAATTGCGATCGAGATGGGTTTAATCATTGCGGGTGAGCGGAGTGGCGTTGGTAAAACGACTGTCACCCTGGCGTTACTGTCTTATTTAAAGCGCCAGGGTCTCCAGGTGCAATCGTTTAAGGTGGGTCCTGACTATATCGATCCCATGTTTCATCGGTATGTCACAGGGCGATCGTGTCGCAACCTTGACCCTGTGTTGACCTCTGAAGCATATGTGCAGCAATGTTTTGACCGCCACGCTCAAACTGCCACCCATACTCTCGTCGAAGGCGTAATGGGTTTGTTTGACGGTGCATCCGGTCAAGATGGGTTTGCCAGTACCGCTCATATTGCTCGGTTGCTGGACTTACCGATTCTGCTGGTGCTGAATTGTAGCGGCATGTCAGCGTCGATCGCCGCCTTAGCGCATGGCTACCGTTCGTTTGATCCTCGTCTCAATGTTGCTGGAGTCGTACTCAATCGAGTTGCCAGCGATCGACACCTGGAACTGCTCAAAACTGCCCTGGAACCACTTAAATTGCCGATTCTAGGCGTGCTTCGTCGTCAGGATGACATTACAATTCCTGATCGGCATCTGGGCTTAGTGCCCACCGCTGAGCTTGAGAACCTGAACGCTGTTGTTAAGCAGTTAGCACATGTGGGAGAAACCTGTTTTGACTGGACGCAGTTGATGCCGCTGTTAGAGAGGCAGAGGGCAGGAGGCAGAGGGCAGAAGGCAAGGAAAGCGGAGGGAGCAAGGGAAGAAGAGGACGCAACTCAAAATATCTCCGAAGGAGACGCTTCGCGAACAAAACTCAAAACTCAAAACTCTCTTCTCCCCTCACTCCTCACCCCTCACTCCTCACCTCTCACTCGCCTTGCGATCGCCCAAGATTCTGCCTTCAGCTTCTACTATGCAGACAATTTGGATTTGCTAGAGGCGCTGGGAGCAGAGTTGATGCCCTGGAGTCCAATGCACGATCGCAGTTTGCCGGAAGGGATACAGGGACTTTATTTGGGGGGCGGGTTTCCTGAAGTGTTTGCGGCACAGTTGGCAGAAAATGTATCTGCTCGTTGTAGCGTTCAGGCGGCGATTCGGGCAGGTTTGCCAACCTATGCAGAATGTGGTGGGTTAATGTATCTGTGCGAACAAATCACCAATTTTGAGGAACAGACTTTTCCTATGGTGGGTGTCCTACCGACTACAGCCGTCATGGGTAAGCGGCTGACTTTGGGGTATAGACATGCGATCGCCCGTCAGGACAGTCTGCTTCTAGACAAAGGCACAACCGTTTGGGGGCATGAATTTCATCGCTCCTATTTAGCTCAAGAATCCAGTTCTCCCCTTTTCTCGCGGCTTAAAACGCCCGGTTCCCCATTAGAAACGTCTGAAGGCTGGCAGTCCCCCAACCTTCACGCGTCTTATATGCATCTCCACTGGGGCGCAAGACCAGAAATCCCTGCTCGCTTCCTGGAGCGTGCCAGCCAACGTTTGCCCTACCACCCAACGATGCAAGCGCTGTAGGGCGTTCCAGTTTGCGGACTAAGTGAAATTTATTGATCGGACTTAAGGGTATTTCAGACTTTTCTTTAGGGGGCTAAGTGAAATTTAATTGCGGACTAGGCGGAAAAATCTGGAAAATAAACCGGAATAAGTAAAAAATTCTGGATGTATTCCTCTCTTGTGCCTAAAACCTTTAAGGTGCAGGGGTTTCGCCCTTAAGGGATTAGCCTCTGCGAGAAGGCATTGTACATCCTTGTTCACAAAACTGCTAGTCAAGCATGCCGAGATTCCCCAAAGAAAACGGACTAAGGATGTTAACAGCTTTAATTTATAAGCACTGGATGCTTTAACATTTGGTTACCAACAGGATCGCTCTTAACGTACGCTAGATGTAAGATGTGGTTTATTGGTTTTACAGAGGGAAAGTTAAAGGGTCTATCGACCTTGCTATGCTTATGTAGCAGATTATACGGATTGAGGGTATGCAGCCACTTCTGACCGAGATACTGAATTTGTCTGGAGTCGAGGTTGAAAACTATACTGATCTCGGTGGGCAATTCATTTTAGAAGTTGAAGCGTTGACGACCCAAGCCACCTGTCCTCGTTGCCAGGAAAGAAGCTGTCATCTGCATCAGAATCATTGGTATTTGGCACGAGATTTAAGCATCAGTGGACGCACTGTATTTTTGAACGTTAATCGTCGTCAATTTAAGGTGATTTCTGAGAAAGAAAATACCAGTCTAAGTTGGGTGAACTAAAATATCCCATTTGGGTAGTAAGGGACTGCGCTCTAAGCGATTCTCAATCGGACGCATCTGTTTTTTAGTCAGAGCAATCCCTTTGGGGTAACTCTTAGGGCTCCGGTCAATGATGGGATGCAGTCCTTTCCAGGTCATACTCGCTGCCCAAGCCAGCAGGGTTTGGGTTTCGGTGCGTTGTGCACCATTCCAATGTTGCTCCAGAATGCCCCAACACCGTTCAATGGGATTGTACTTGCTATGATACGGCGGATAATAAAGCAGTTGCACCGGAATACCGATCTGATCAACCCACTCCACCATCCGCTTAAGCAACTGAGTGCGGCAGCCACTACTCTCCGGACCGTTGTCCACTTTGATTTGGATCAGGGGAAGGGTGCGTTGTGCGTCAGGGGTCAAATGGTGCCACCATGCGTCTAGGGTAGCGACAATAAAATCACTGGTTTTGCAGGAACTGCCAAATTCGATAAACAGCTCTCCAGCGTGCTCATCGACAAGGACACAGGGAATGTCTTGCTCTTTGGCTCCCATATCATGGTCATTGGTTTGATTTTCCCCTCTGGTTTTCCCACCCCGAGAGAATGCCCCTAAGCTCACCGCAGGGCTGATCTATTGAAAAAAGGAAAAGAGCGTCGGAATGTCATGGGCAAGATGACGTAACCCTCGGGTGATAGAGTCAAAGCCATGCTGTCGAAAGAGCTTGAGCGCGATCGTCCGCACAAGCGCGAAATTGGTGAGCGCATGACCATCGCCTAAGGGTGCTTGGTCTTCCTTGAGCACGACATCTTTGACCCAATGCAGGCGCTTTTCAAGGTGCCAGTGTTGGCGAATGCGTTGGGCAAAGCCTGCGGCATCGAGCGCGAGCGCACTGATGTAGAACATCGTTTCGGCATCAGACTGGTTGCTTCTGGTGCCAACCCGTTCCATTTGCACGCGGCGTTGGACACCCAGCCATCGTGGGTCAAGGTCGGCCACTGGGGTTAGCACACTGACCGTGCGCTGGGTTTGGCGGTCACGTGTCTGTTCCGTCTGCACATCGACGTTGCGGGCTGGGGCTGGCTCAAACTGAGTCTGCAACTGGGTAAATAACGTCGGTTGCTTGCCTTTGACTGTGAGGCGATAGTCATGCCCACTCTCGATGCTTTGCGCCACTGTTTTTTTGGGTGTGCAAAGCATCAAGGCTGAAGCAGACACCCTTCAGTTGGAGCCCCGCCAAGAGTACTTCGACTGTCTGCATGTCACTGGTCTGCTGGTGCCGCATCGTCTCTAAACCAACGACCACGCCTTGTGCGACACTGAACGCTGACACCACACTGACAAAAGCTTGATAGGGTTGGTCGTAGTCACTGACACTGGCTTTGATCCTTTTGCCATCCATCGCCACCTGTTCCGCCACTGCTGGCGCAAAGGTCACTTGGGCCCAGGCGTTAAAGGCACAGGTAAACGACTCAACATCCACCCGCACCATGATCTGCCGTCGTGTTGAGAGACTGGGCAGTCGCTGCCTCGGTAACGCTAACAGCGGCAGTAACGCCGTTTGCTGTCGAGCCACAAAGTCGGCGAGTGGGCGGTAGCCTGTGCAACCACTCATCGTGCCCATCACCACAAGCAGCAACACCACCCACAACGGCTCAGTCGGTTGGCGACGGAAATCGCGGACCGTTTGTAGAGGCTCAATCAGGCTCATGGGACGGGTGCTCGGTAAAACAACCTCTCTATCTTCTATTTTCTTTCCTCCAATAGATCAGCCCTGCCCCAAAAAAGGGGGCTGAGGGGGCGTGTCACGACAGTTTTTGCGTAAGTTCTAGCTATGATGAAAAAGCTCAGACGCTAGTAGGTATGGATCCGTGGAGTTTAACTAGAGCCACGCCATTTAGACCCTAAAGCATTTTTTCGAGGAATTGCTTGGCACGATCGCACTGTGGATTTGTGAAAAACGTATCGGGTTCTGCGTCTTCGGCTAAGCAGCCTTCATTGAGAAACCAGACGCGATCGGCAACTTCACGCGCAAAGCCCATTTCGTGGGTCACGATCGCCATTGTCATGCCTGTTTTTGCTAAGCCTTTCATGACCTCTAGCACTTCTTGCACCATTTCGGGGTCAAGCGCAGACGTGGGTTCATCAAATAGGATGACATCGGGTTGCATTGCCAGGGCACGGGCGATCGCCACCCGCTGCTTTTGCCCACCCGACAGCTTAGACGGGTAAACATCTGCCTTTTCTTTCAGCCCTACTTTTTCCAACAGTTCCATACCCAGTTGTTTGGCTTCGTCAGAGGACAACTTTGAGACTTTGATCGGCGCATAGGTCACGTTTTTCAGTACGGTCATGTGGGGAAACAGGTTGAACTGCTGAAACACCATGCCTAAATGTTGACGCACATTGGAAATGTTGGTTTTGGGCGCTGTAATCTCTTCGCCCTTAAAGTAAATATGTCCCTGCGTGGGTGTTTCCAACAGGTTCATGCAGCGCAGCAGCGTCGATTTGCCGCAGCCAGAGGGACCAATCACCGCCACCACTTCACCTTGGCGGATTTCGGTGGAAATATCTTTCAGCACATCCAGCTTGCCAAAAGACTTAAACAGCCCTTCAGTTTTAATGATGGTTTCACTCACGGCTTTAAACTCCTGATCTAATTGCCTTAAGAATACTGCCTGCTACTAGGATGGCGCACCGATCGCACGGATTACTGCGTCATTCGCTACGTCTTAGCCGTGTTTCGAGTAGACTTGCGGCGTAAGTCAGCCCCATGACTAAAACGTAGTAAATCAAGCCAGCAAACAGCAGCGGCTCAAAATAAATGTACTTGTTGGCACCGACAATTTGTGCAGCGCGAAGAATTTCCACAACGCCAATGGTGGAAACCAGTGAGGAATCTTTCAGCAAACTGATGGTTTCGTTCACCAGCGCAGGCAGAATATTTTTCAACGCTTGCGGCATAATGACATCCAACATCAGCAGCCAGTAGGGGACTCCCAACGACAGCGAGGCTTCTGCTTGTCCTTTATCCACTGCCTGAATGCCTGCACGAATAGTTTCAGACATATACGCGCCAGAGTTAAGGGTAAACGTCAGCACACCTGCCTGGTAGGGTGTAATGTTGTAGCCTGTAAGCTGCGGCGTAGCAAAGTAGATCAGCGACAACTGCAACAGCAGCGGTGTACCCCGAAAAATAGTGGTGTAGAAAAACGAAAACCATTGGAGCGGCTTCACGCCCGAAATTTTGCAGAGGGAGAGTGCGGAAGCCCATACTAGCCCCAGCAACACAGACGAAATGGTGAAAATGAGGGTGACGGGGATGCCTGCCAGAATAAAGGGAATATCTGGGGCGATGCGTCTAAAATCGAGATCGAAACCGCCCTTGCTGGCAGGGGCATCAGTGGGTGGCGGCGGTGGTGCCTGGGCGACGATCGCCGTCTGTTGCTCGCTAGTTGCACGATGTTCGATCGCCGTTGCAGCACTTTGCGCGATCGACGGTAGCGGTTGCGCGACCAAATGACCCGCTAGAAAAATCACCAGGAAGGTTTGGAGGGCAACGATCGTCCAGCGCGATCGAAATAACACAGGCACTCTCACAGCACGTTTATTGAAGCGTGGAAACATAAATGCCTTTTAATGCAGCGAACAACAGGGTAGGCAACACAAACGATTTTGTAGGGACGTTACAGGTAACGTCCCTACAGATGGAACGAATCACTTTTGCAAAAACGTTTACAGATTAGGGCGCTTTGCTGGGAGAGGGTGACATGGAACCAGATGGCGATGGGGAAGGCGATGGCGGGGCACTGGTGGCAAACCACTTTGCTGCGAGGGTTTTGATTTCGCCGCTTGCCTTCATTTTTTCCAACACTTTGTTGAAATCGGCAACCAGAGGTGACCCCTTGGGGAAGGCAACGGCAGAGCCAGAGGGACCTTCGGATGGAATGACGTTGAAGACTAGATCAGTGCTGGCATCAGTAAAGCCTTTAGCAACGGTATCTTCGACGATCGCCGCATCAATCCGCTTCGCTTTAATTTCCTGAATGAGGTCAGGCACTTTATTAAGCTGCTTGATCTTCATACCAGGCACCTTTTCGGCAATTTTTTTAGCATCGCCTTCCTGAATGGAGCCGAGCTGCACGCCAACGGTTTTGCCTGCCAGATCTTTTGTTGTCTTCAGATTGCTGGTTTTGGGCGCAATGATGGTGTTTTTAGCTTCGTAATAGACAGTTGAAAAATCAACGTTCTTCCGGCGTTCGGGCGTAGGGGTCATCCCCGCAATCACAAAATCCGCTCGTTTCGCTTGCAGCGCTGGTATCAAGCCATTGAAGTCTGATTCATTAATCTTCAGCTCGTACCCTAAGTCACTCGCGATTTTGTTGGCAATATCGATATCAAAACCCACAATTTTGCGTTCGCCACTGGCAGTATCGTAATACTCGTAGGGTGGATATTCGGGGGATGTGATCATAGTCAGCACCTTTTTGCCGCTGCTGGAGGTCGCGTTTTGACCGGGTTGGGGTGGTTCGCAGCTTGCCAGTGCGCTGACAGCTACGATCGTGGTTAAAGAGAGTGTTAAAAGCGATCGACGTTTCATCAAACTTAGTTCCTTATCAATGGGGCGTTGAAGGGTAGACAGCCTGTCAATCTATCAGGCAAATTTCACACGATCGATGACGCTTGCAAAGCTCCTGGCATAATTCTTAGCGTCATTGATCAATCTGTATAGACACTCAAGGAGGAATGCAGCTAGAGCAAGGCTCACTAAAGCACATTGTCTAAAACACAAAGGTTGTGCGGATTACGCCCACAACAGCATCAGGGTTGCGATCGTCGTGGTTGGGAGCCGTGAGCCAGATGACACCAGGCGTAATCGAGATGTTGTCCGTCAACTGGTAGCGGTAAAACACTTCAATGTGGTAGCCCGTACTGCGATCTTCACGCTGTCCCGCAGGCAGCCCGATCGCGCTAGCAACCGCTGCATTGCTGGTGCCCGTAAGCCGTGGCTGCATCCCAAACACAATGCCACCCAGATTGCCTTTTTTACCCAAATCGGGAAAGGCAAGATCGATCGAAAAATTCCAGATATCGGCATCGCCTCTAGTCCCTCCGCCCAGTGTCCTTGCTTGCGTCAACCCAACCCAACCACCCAGTTCAAACCAACTGGTAATGCGGTAATCCATCTGCACGCTGTAGCCGTTACCCACGACTGGACCCGCTCCCAGTATTTTGGCGGCATTACTGCCAGCCAGCGTATCAACCCCAAACTGTGGCGAGTAGGAGTTGATGTAAAACAAGCCCAGTTTGAACGTACCGGAGTAAAAGATGAGATGGGCAAAGGCACTATAGCCGCCATTGAACACTCCTAGCTGCGGATTATTAGGGCTATCACCTTCAGCTTGATAGCCAAAGTCAAATTGAAAGTTGGGGCTGATGGCGTAGTTGACAGCAACCCCTGCCTGGTTGCCGATTGGGAACCAAACGGGGTCAATTTGGGCAAAGTTAGACGGCGAACCGGTTGCCTGGTCGTTAAACGGCGTAATGGGGTCAGTCACGATCGAGGGATCGATCGTGTTGGCATCCACAAACACGGTTAGCTTCTCGCCGATTGGAAACCGATACTGGAGGCGATTGATGGTGACATTGCTGTTTGAACCAGTGCTAGTTGCCAGGAAGCGCGTTTCATCAGATAAGTCACTGGTGGCTCTGCCTACAGGTGACACACCAAAGTCACTGCCAATGTCGAACTTCCGTAGATTAGTTGCCTGTAACCGAGTACGCAGACGGTCTTTGCCCGTAAAGCTAGTGTCAAAATCGAGGCGAAGACGATAGCCAATGGCGGCATTGTTGCGCGAATCGGTGCGATCGCCAAACGCATCTGCAAGATACGTAATCAGTTCTGTACCAACTTTAGTGGTCGTCGAAAACTGCTGCTTTTCCAGCGTGGCAGTACGAGCTTCAAGCGCACCCACTCGACCGCGCAGGGTAGCAAGCTCAGCGGCAAACTCCTCCTGCATTTTTTGCAGCGTCAGCAGGTCTTCTTTTTTAACGAGATCGGCAGTGCCAGCGGCGATGAGTTCGTTGATGCGATCCATGCAGGCATTTAAACCTGCTGCAAATTCATAGCGGGTCAGGGCACGATTGCCGCGATAGGTCTTATCGGGGTAGCCCACAATGCAGCCGTAGCGCTCAACCAGCGATTGCAAGGCTTGAAAGGCCCAATCAGTCGGTTTGACATCCGTTAGCTGCGAAACAGATGTGACCTGATCCACATCCGCGATCGAGTCATCCTCTGTCTGCGCCGCTACTTCAGCAGGCTGATCCAACAGGTTAGTCTTTGCAATCGCTCTAGCCGCTGGTATTGTCTCTAACGCTACTGAGCTGCGAAGGTTGCTGCCCTCAGCCTGAACGTCTCGGCTATCAGCCATCGCTGGTGTTTTAACCAGCAGCCCGCTACCCAAGAGTGCGAGGGTTGCGCCTAAGGTACTCCAAAAAAGCTTGGTCATCATATCGTCTCACTCACACCACAGATGAAAACTCACTCGCAAAAAGCACTCACTCTAAAGCTGATGACGATCGGGGGAACCTTGCAACACAAACGAATTAATTCTGTTTAAACTTTCCTCTGGCTAAAATTTCCAACTGAAACTGTAAAGCGCGTTGTCTCAGGGTTGTAATCGCTCAGAGGGTAAACGGCAGGAATGTCCTACCGTTGATCGATCGAGGTCTCTTTGCGGACTAGAACCTCTTACTTAAAGCACACCTCTGTCGCAACTTGAGCAATACGATTGAAACAAATTTGACATCAGAGTTGATAGCCCTATGATTAAAAAGCTTGCGACCCCAGAGATTCTGTTAGATTTGATCACTTTTCACCGAAATCAAGACCCATGACTGATGCTTTGCTCCCGGCGCTGATTCAGCAGATGACCGAACCAGCGTTCTACCCTCATCCCGTGCAAGCACCCATTCAGGTGATTCAAACTCACATTTCCTATGTGCTGCTCACGGGCGACTATGCGTACAAGGTGAAAAAGCCGCTTAACTTTGGGTTTCTTGATTTTTCCACGCTGGCGAAACGACAGCATTTCTGCGCCGAAGAACTGCGGCTGAATCAACGCGGTGCCGCAGAATTGTATTTAGAGGTGCTGCCGATCGCTCAGATAGGCGATCGCTTTCACCTCGGCGGTACAGGCGAAGCCGTGGAATACGTCGTCAAAATGCAGCAGTTTCCCCAGTCGAGTTTGTTCACCGAGCTGTTTGATCGGGGTGCACTGACCGCACCACTGCTGGAGCAATTAGCGCGTGTGCTGGCAGCGTTTCATGCCCACGCCGAGACGAATGACTACATTCGCGGTTTTGGTACGGTAGAAAAAATTCGAGCGGCGATCGACGAAAACTATGAGCAAACCCTTCAGTATGTCGGCGGACCGCAAACCCAGGAGCAACTAGACGAAACGCGCCAGTATACCGATCGTCTCTTTGCTGAGCAGCAAGCCCTTTTTGAGAGTCGCATTGCCCATAACTGGATTCGCGAATGCCACGGTGACGTGCATCTACGCAATATCGCCCTCTGGCACGACAAAATTCTGTTGTTTGACTGCATCGAGTTCAACGAGCCATTCCGGTTTGTCGATGTGATGTTCGACATCGCGTACATCATCATGGATCTGGATGCGCGCGATCGACGTGACCTCAGTAACCTATTTTTGAACGCCTATATTGAGCAAACAGGCGACTGGGAAGGCTTACAGGTATTGCCGCTGTACCTCAGCCGTCAGTCCTACGTGCGTGCTAAAGTCACCTCTTTTCTGCTCAGCGATCCTGCCATTCCCGATGCCACCAAGCAAGAAGCCTCTGCCACGGCTGCCCGCTATTACCGCTTAGCGTGGGAGTACACCCAACCGCAGCAAGGACGCTTAATTTTGATGTCAGGCTTATCTGGTTCCGGCAAAAGCACCACGGCGCGTCAACTCGCCAAGCAACTAGGAGCCTTGCAAATTCGCTCAGATGCGGTTCGCAAACACCTGGCAGGCACACCGTTAGAGGCGCACGGCAGCGATGATCTCTACACTGCTGAGATGACCCAAAAAACCTACGATCGCCTCCTGCATCTCGGTATCACCCTGGCAGCCCAGGGCTACGCGGTCATTCTGGATGCCAAATACGATCGTCAACCGTTAAGGCAAGCGGCGATCGAGCAGGCAACTGCCCACCAACTGCCCCTGCAAATCCTCCACTGCACCGCACCGCTACTCATCCTGCAAGAACGCCTGCAAGAACGCAAAGATGACATCTCCGACGCAACGGCTGACCTTCTTCCCCAACAGCACATGGATGACTTTAGCGAAGCTGAGCAGCCTTTTGTGATTGAGTTAGACACCACGCAAGACCTAGAGGCACAATTGAAGAGTACTAATCACTAAGCAGTAATGTCCAAGAAGCCCGATGTCGATCTAGGCTTAGCCACTGGCATCAAGTATTGGCTAGTTTTTATGCTTAGTTTGGCATTGCTGCGGTATAGTCCCTTGCTCAGCATCACGTTTGGGGCGATCGGGGGCATTGCCAGCGGGATGATTGCGGCATGGCTGAAGCCGAAGGATACCTATGAGCCAACAAAGGCAGAGCAGCATGTCAAGGCGGAAAAAGAAGGGCAAGAAGAAACCGTTGTGGAACCACCCCGTCGAGCCAGGTTTCGCAAATATGGGACTCCCACTGCACGCCATCAGCAGCAATCAAGGGGTCGCAGGCGCTTTGGCTGGCTTTTTCGCAAGAAGACTTAAGAGGCAGGGGTTTTATGGCTTCGTAGACTCAGGCTTTGGCTCACTCGACTTCTTGACTGGCTGCTTCGGTGCCGCCTCTTTTACCTTCCAGTCGGCTAATGGACGATTGACAGCATTCTCAAAATCGGTGGAAACAAGCACCACTGAGAGATCAACGTTGGGTTGTGCAGAAGCATCAGCCTGAGCGTAAAGTGCGCTGCGGTTGAAGTTTGGTTTCCCCAGAAGCAACCGATGGGTTTGTTGATTCGCCAATTTGACTTCAACGATCGCAATAGGCTGATCCAACCCAAACTCTGCTTTGCGCGAAGTGGGTACTGCAAGCGTCTGCTGCCGTTTACCTGTCGCCATCAGATTGAGCAAATAAGCAATGGAGGCATCATTTGCCACTGTTTGCTCCGGTGCTGTCATCGCCCAAATCAATGGGGTTGCAGACGGTTGGGGTGTTGCCTGATCTGGCTTCGATGCCGTCTGATTCAATTTTGGTGTGGACGAAAGCCTTGCGGCAGGTGTTTTGGCAAACGATAGGGTCTGGGTGCGTGTGGTGAGCTTGAGCGATCGCACATCCCCCTCTTTAAACGCAAAAAGCTGCTCCGTCTGCGCCTGTACCGCTTCCCGTTGAGGCTTTCCCTGCACTTCGTAAAGATAGACAGATACGCCCAAAAGCAGGGCGATCGCCAATAAGATTAAAGGTGTTCGTTGAACTTTCATAACCAACAAGAACGTATTGATCCGTAGGGAAGTCACATGTAACGTCCCTACAAAGGGTTACTTTTACCGTCTCCGCCACCACACTCCAAACGCAGCGCCAAAGCCAATCAAGGGGAGAATGGCGATCGCCGTCCAGGTTGCTAGATTTGCTTGCTGCCCAGAAAGCCCTAAACGACGGTTTTTGGCTTCCTTGGGGCGAATGGACAGAGATTGGTCATCTGCACGACTGAGCCAGCGCACTGAGTTGATGAAGACATCGCCATTGATACCCTGGTTGACAGCGCCGTCTTCGGCAAAGCGAGAGTTGCCGATCACCACTAAACGTGATTCTTTAGGCGTTTTGTCAGTCGCTTGCGCTGTCACTGAGGGGGTAGGGGTAGGACTCGCTACAGCCGATGGTGAGGGACTGGGAGATGGCTTAGCCGAGGCACTGGGAGACGGACTGGGAGACGGCTTTGGTGCTGGAGTCACAGGTTGAGTGACGGTGCGAGTGAGTGCAAAGCCAATAACCAGCGGTCCCGGTCGATCGCTCGCCTGATCAAATTTCAGCGGTTGAGCTTTGACATTGCTTTCTGCCCAACTGCGATCGCTGGTAAAAAGCAGTGGTGTCGCTTTAACATCGGTTTGAGGCTTTACGTCGATCGGCTGCGCGAGTGGATAGATCGAGAGCGTGTTGCCAAAATCCTTCGTGATGGGGTGATTGCCATACTGGCTCACAGAGGAAAACGCCGGACCCAGTTGGGCGAGTCTACCTGAGGCATCAATGACCACGCGCTTATCGAACGTCACGCCCCAGCTAGTCAGCAGACTATCTAAACCAGGATTGGTGTTGGGGTCAACCATCACAAAGAGGTTGCCGCCACCGTTGACATACTCATCCAACGCCTTGACCTCTGGTGCCAGCAGCGGTTTTTGCGGTCCCGCCAGCACCAGCACATTAGCGTCTGTGGGAATCGTTGCCGTTTCCAGCAGGTTCAGCGGTTTGACCGTCACATTCTTGTCTTGAAGCGTCTTCACGGCTTGCGAGATGGCACCCTGCGCTTGGTCGATCGGGTGTTCGCCGTGCCCTTGAATCACATACGCAAAGGACTTCCGATTGCTGACCAGTTGCTCCAACGCGCTGGTTAGCTTCACTTCCGACAGGTATCCACCTTCCCCCACCAGACTATCACCCGTACTCGGCGCGATTGTCTGCACATACTGCTTCCGTCCGTCTGGCTGAAGTTCCGCTACCACGTCACCGCCACTCTTGACTTCTAGCCGCTGCACAATCGATGGCTGCGTGTTTGGATCAACAAATTCATAGCTCAGGCGCTCGTTCTGGCGATGGTAGCTTTCCAACAGTTCACGATCGCGCGCACTTGATTGCGGCACAAACACCCAGACTTTGACGGGTTGCTTCAGATTCTTCACAAGCTGTTGGGTTTCGGGAGCCAGCGAAAAAAGCTGATTTTCTGTCAAATCCAGCCGTCCCACATGGTTCGCAGCCACGTAGTTGACCAAGCCCAAAATCGCCAGCACTGAAAGCGTGGTGATCAGCGCATTTGCACCCACTTGCGTCGATCGCTGACTCCAAAAGTTCGGCTGTGACGCATCCTCTCGAGCGGCGGACTGAACCAGCCACAGCCCAATGACTACAACACCTGCAATCACCAGACCGAGCGGAATCGGGCTAAAGGAACCAGAGACAAGACCCGCGATCGCGCCTGCAAGCACCAGCATCGGGCCGAGCCAGAACAGGTATTTGAGGTATTTAAGCTTGGTAGAAAGCGTTTTCATATGAAGGGCAGAAAAGAAGGGCAAGAGAAACCGGGTTTCTGGACGAGTTTGAGTACTTATGGCAGAGACTGGAGAGAAGCCCGGTTTCTGCGGTTCACGATCGCTGGAAGCGCAACGCATCGATCGACTGCGCCGTCAAAAACAGACCCAAAACGATGTAGCTGGCAAACAGCACCAGGCTACTGCTATCCAAAATGCCCTGTGTCAGGTTGTTGTAGTGCTTGAGTAGCGAGAGGTGTCCAAGAGCGGCTCCAGCAGAGCCACCCAGCTTTTGACCCAGAGCTTCGACAACCCAGAGAAAAAGGACAACGCCAAACGTACCGATCGCCGCCAGAATCGTGCTGTCCGTCAGCGATGAAATGAACATGCCTAACGAGAGAATGGCAGCAGCCAGGAGAATCAAACCCAGGTGTGCCACCAGCACGACGGTAAAGTTAAAGGGCGGAGTCGTAGTGCTGAAGACGATCGCCTCATAGAGCAACAGTGGCAGCACCATCGTGATAAAAAACGTCAGCACGCCCAGCAGTTTGCCCAATGCGACTGCCCAGTTGGTAATCGGCGATGTTGCCAACAGTTCCAACGTGCCGCGTTTGCGCTCTTCTGCATACAGCCCCATCGACAGGATCGGCAGGATAAAGAGCGCTACTGAACCCAAGGTGCCTAAAAAGAACTGCAAGAACTGATAGGGCACGTCGATCGGCGACGCATAACCCGTGCTGTCGGCATAGGCAACCTGTTGCGTAATGCCACCCAAAATTGTGACAAAGAAAAAGCCTGATAGCAGCCAGAACACACCCGCGATCGCGTAGGCAAGGGGCGAAGCAAAGTAGCTCTGAAGCTCGCGTCGGTAGATTGCCAGCATATTACTCATCATCACACGCATCTAAGCCGCCTCTCCCGCTAAGGCATCATCTGGATCGGTCGCTGCATCCAGTGGTTTTTCTTCCGTCGTCAGTTGCAGGAAGACATCTTCGAGTGTGGCTTGCGATCGTCGCATCTCATACAGTCCCACACCTGCGCCTACCACTGTCGCTGCAATGTCTCGTCCTACCAGCTCGGTTCCCGGTTCGGCAATCACTCGCAGCTTATGGCGTTCCGGCAGTTCAGCAGCCACTTGCTCGACCAATTTCACATTCGGTAAACCCTGAAGAAAGACGATTAAACGAGACTGAATATCTGCCTCATCGCCCTCAATTTCTAGCTCATAGCCAGAACCGCCCGTCAACTGCGCCATCAGGTTTTCGGGCGTGTTTGTTGCCACCACACGACCTTTGTTGATAATGGCAATCCGATCGCACGTCATGCTCACTTCCGGCAAAATGTGCGTCGAAAGAATCACCGTATGATCGCCTGCCAAACTTCTAATCAGGCTACGGACTTCGGCAATCTGACGCGGATCTAGCCCCACCGTCGGCTCATCCAAAATAATGGCGGGGGGATCGTGAACGATCGCTTGGGCAATGCCTACCCGCTGCCGGTAGCCTTTGGAGAGCTTGCGGATGAGCGTGTGGCTCTTTTCCGTCAAATTACAGCGATCGATCGCCGTTTGCACTCGGTTGGGGCGATCGCCTGCATTCACACCTTTAATCCGTGCGACGAAATGTAAAAAACCTTCCACTGTCATATCTGTGTACAGCGGTGGCGTTTCGGGCAAATAGCCGATATGCTTCCGCACTGCCATCGAATTTTCGTGGACTTCAAACCCTGCCACTTTTGCCGTTCCGGCTGAAGCTGGCAGGTAGCCCGACAAAATCCGCATGGTCGTAGTCTTTCCGGCTCCGTTAGGTCCCAAGAACCCCAAAATTTCCCCTGGTTCCACCGCGAACGTGACATCCTCAATGGCAGGGGTTGAGCCGTAAACTTTGCTTAAGTGCTCAACTTCAATCATGTGAACCTCATGCATCAGGCAGCTTGATAGTACTCATCTTTACCCCAGGTTATATCAGTTGAGACGTTACCGAGACAAGTTGGTTTCACAAGAGGACGGGGTTTGGTGATGCAGTCACTCAGTAGCCTCTACATTTTGAACAGCCTCTTCACGCATGGGCACAAACCCCAAAACCTTTAAAGAACAAGAATTTAATCACCTCGGCGTTTTCCGTAGGGGCGCACGGCTGTGCGCCCCTACCTACGAACAATTTGTCGGTTTTATTTAATCCACGATCCTAATGATTGCCATTGAAACGGTTTCAGGCTAGCGTTGGTTACTAAATCCTTTGGATGTAAGCTTTTGGTTGAGGATCAGCAGGGTGGTATTGAGTGATGTCTTTCTTCATGCCGTTGTGGTGCAGAGGTCATACGAGCGCAAGCGCTAAGCGGTTTTTTGAGCAAATCGCGCTCACATCGCTGTGGGTGAGCTTGACGGGCAGTTCGATCGCGCTTGCCAGTCCTGCCAACGTTTTCACGCCTCACCTCGATCGCATCCGTCAGAATTTGCCACCCAAATTTGTGCTGCGTTTGCCCTCGCATGTGCTGTTAAACGAGCCTGCCGATGATGAATTCATCCAAACATTAACGGTGCGGCTTACAACCGCAGATTCTCCACCGCGCCTTACAGTGGGGCTGTATAGCTGTGAGGATGATTCGCAATTTTGCCGCATTGGTACGTTCGCGGCGGCGGATGCTCTGACCGCTCAGGCTCAGCAGGACTATCGGCAGCATGTCGCGGCAGCGGCACCCATTCAGCTCACAAAAACTATTCGTGGCTACATGTTAATGGGCACTGCCAAGCAACCGCCCTCTGCCTTCTCGTCAGTCATGTGGCAACAGGATGGCATGTTTTACACCATCAGTTTTGCCAATCCAGAGCGTCAAAATATGCTGTACATGGCAGTGTCTATGGCAAATAATGAACCCATCGCTGCTAGCAGTGCGGCTTCAGGTAACCCACCCACCAAACCGTAAGATCTTGCTGGCTTTATGGTTTGGTTTAACAAACTTACTGAAACATTTATTCCTTGTATGTCAAAACCTCTTTCAGTGGGCGATCGTGTCCGTATCGTGACGCTCCCTGCTTTTATTAAGACGGCTGATCCCATGCCAATGCTACGCCCTCCTAGCGTACTTGCTGTTGGCTCAGAAGGCATCGTCATCAATCAGCGACCCGGCAATTATTGGAGTGTGCGCTTCGCTAATGGCACGTTTCTCTTGGAGCAACAGTATTTGGAAGCGATCGAAGACTAGCGGTTGCTCAAAGACTTAACTCCGTGAAAACCAAGCACTGGAAAAAATTGCTAAAAATTAATCCGTGTTTCTACGCTAAATGCTTGCCTAAAACGACAACTTTTGTGAATCAGTATCAAGATCGTTAGCCCAAAAACAAATTCGGGCAACCTAGCTATGCCATTGCTTGGTTAGTCGCTATGCCTGATATCGCCGGGAACTCACTGGGAACAGCCACATCGCTGAGCCTTACGTCCAATGTTCAGACTTTACCGGACATTGTCACTTCGACTGCGAATGACTACTACCGCTTCACGCTCAGTCACCGCAGTAGTTTTAACCTTTCTCTGGCGAGCCTAAGTGCTGACGCTAACGTCGCCTTGCTGAATAGTACAGGCAGCATTCTGAGCGTCAACGGAGTCTTACAAACATCCAGCAACACGGGCAATCTGGCTGAGTCCATCAACACCACTTTAGATGTTGGAACCTACTACATCCGTGTCGCACCTGGTGCCTCTAGTACCAGCGCTAACTACAGCCTGAATGTCTCTGCGTTTGAGAATCTCAAATCTGACATTCTCTGGCGTAACTATGCCACTGGCGAAAACGGCATCTGGCAGCTTTCTGGCACGTCGCTTGAGACCTCCTCCTACATACAAGCCGCCACTGAGGTCAATTGGGCAATTCAAGGATCGGGCGATTTTAACCGTGATGGTCAAGCAGATCTTCTCTGGCGCAACTATAAAACCGGAGAAAACGCCGTCTGGTTGATGAATGGTGCCGTCAGCTTCGACTCAATTTACCTACAACCCACGATCGACCTTAACTGGCAGATTCAAGGCACGGGGGACTTTAATCGTGATGGGAAGGTAGACATTGTTTGGCGCAACTATCAGACGGGCGAAAACGCTGTCTGGTTGATGGATGGTACTGTCAGAACTGCATCAGTCTACCTACAGTCAGTTAACGACTCTAACTGGCACATTCAAGGTGCTGGAGATTTTAATGGAGACGGCAAGACAGATCTTGTGTGGCGTAATTATGGCACGGGTCAGAATGCCATCTGGCTGCTGAACGGTGCGATCTTCAGCACTGGAATCTACATCGACCCCGTTGATGATCCTAACTGGATTATTAGCGGCGTTGGCGATTTCAATAACGATGGGCAAACCGACCTTCTATGGCGCAATTATGGGTCAGGTCAGAATGCCATCTGGTTACTGAACGGCACAACCTATAGTTCAGGGTTCTATATCAATCCGGTCAGCGATACTAACTGGCGATCGCTCTCTCCCTTTGTTCGCACGGTGGAACCCACTCCCATCAGTGTGGCTGGCAATGCGTTGGCAAATGCGTTCAATGTTGGCAGCAATGTGACAGGCAGCGGGACTTACCGTAGTGCGGTGGGTGACCTGAATAGCGACTACTATCAGCTCAACGTGAGTACGCCTAGCGCTGTTAGCCTGACTCTCACGGGCTTGACTAACAATTTGGATGTGCAGCTCGTCAGCAGTAGCAATCAAGTCTTACAAAGCTCGACGCTTGGTAACACCAGTGCTGAAGCCATTAACAGCACGCTAAATGCTGGCACTTACTACGTCCGGGTCTATGCTGCTAACGGTGGTGGCAGTGCCTACGCGCTCAACCTGCTCGTTAACAATCTGCCCGTAGTGGTGACGAATGCTGGACTAACGCTTGATGAAGGCACCACGACCACTCTTAGCAGTAGTTTGCTCCAGGTGACCGACAATGACAATCCAGTGGCTCAGCTTACCTACACGCTTGGTAGTTTGCCTGGGCGTGGGGCGTTGTCTTTAAATGGAGCGGCGATCGGCGCTGGGACGACCTTTACACAACTAGATATCAACACCAACCAGCTCCGCTACCGGCATGACGGCAGCGAGACCCTCACTGATAGCTTTAGCTTTACAGTGTCAGACCTGGCGGGGGGCACGATCGCCAGCAACACCTTCAACATCACGGTTAACCCGGTCAACGATGCTCCCATCCTGACGGTTCCTGGTGGGCAGACGGTTGATCAAAACGCTAACTCGCTCATTGCTGGCGTTAGCGTTGCCGACCTGGATCTAGGGACTGGAAACGAAACGATCACCATCTCAGCCGCTAACGGATTAGTGTCTCTCGGTGTGACTACAGGCTTAACGTTTGCACAAGGTACAGGCAGTCCAGCCGCATCCATCACGGCTAGCGGTACGTTAAGCGCCCTTAACAATGCCCTGAACAGCCTGATCTACCGCAGCAACGCCTCCTTCCAGGGCACCGATACGATTAGCCTTTTGGTCAACGACAACGGCAACACAGGGAAAGGGGGCGCGCTCGCCGACAGCAAGACGATCGCGGTAACGGTGAATGCAGTCAACAAGCCACCTGTGATTACCGTGCCCACTGCTCAGTCAGTTAACGAAGATACCAGCCTCTCCCTGACTGGTATCAGCATCAGTGATGTGGATGCGGGTGGCGGCAACGAGACTGTTAGCCTTTCAGCAGTCAATGGTGTGCTCTCCTTTGGTGCGACAGCAGGGCTTACGTTTTTGACGGGCACGGGTGCTAAAGACCGCAATGTCACGATTTCAGGCACATTGGCGCTGATCAATGCCGCGTTGAATAGCTTGACTTATCAGGGCGATCGAGACTTTAACGGCTCCGACGTGATCATAGTCAGCGTGAATGACAACGGCAATACAGGCAATGGGGTTGCGCTCTCAGACACAAAGAGCTTGTTCGTAACCGTGACACCTGTCAATGATGCTCCGCTGCTATCGGTTCCAGCAGCTCAAGTTGCGAATGAGAACACAACTGTATACGTGACGGGTATTAGCATTGGTGACGTGGATGCTGGCAGCGGCGCGATCGCGGTCAGCTTAGCAGCCACAAATGGTAAGCTGTCGCTTGGCTCAACCACTGGACTCTCCTTTACAAGCGGCAATGGTAGCCCGAACGCCAGCTTGATTTTCAGCGGAACGCTGGCAGCCATCAACAGCGCGTTAAGTACGCTCCTTTATCAAGGAAATGCTAATTTCAGCGGGGCTGATTCGATCAGCATCAACGTTAATGATAACGGCAACACGGGCTTTGGGATTCCGCTGAGCGACAGCAAGACGATCGCAGTCACCGTGCTGGGAGTCAATCAGGCACCTGTGATTCAGGTGCCGCTGGCACCATCGACCACCGCCAACACAAACCTGACGATCGTGGGTGTCAGCATTAGCGATCCAGATGCAGCAGGCGGCAATGAGACGGTGACGATCGCCGCTGCTAATGGTGTCCTGTCGCTGCCATCCAATACCGGACTGACCTTCCTTCAAGGCACAGGCGACCAAAATAATCGCCTTACCTTCCGAGGCACACTGGCTGCAATCAACACGGCGATCGGCAATCTCGTCTATCGCAGCTACCCAGGCTTTATAGGCTTCGATACGATTACCATCAGCGTCAACGATGAAGGGAATACAGGCATCGGCACCGCGTTATCCGACACCAAAACCCTGTTTGTGAACGTTGGTGGAGCCGTTAATATCCCTCCAACAGCCAGCGCCGACAGCTACACCACCACTCGCAATACCGCTCTCACCATCACTGGACAAGGAGTGCTGAGCAACGATACAGACCCCGAAAATAATGCACTCACCGCCAACCTGCTAACTACGCCAACGAAAGGCACCGTCGTTTTTAACAGCAATGGCACCTTCATCTACACACCAAACGCTAACTACGTCGGCAGTGATAGCTTCACGTACCGAGCAAGCGACGGCATCGGTAACTCTAGTCCAGCAACGGTGAGCCTCTCAGTCACAGCACCCGCGAATCAAGCGCCTACTGCTGTTGCCGATGCCTTTACTCTGAGCCGAAACAGCACCTTCACTACCGGGAATGTCCTCACTAACGACAGCGACCCTGATGGTAATGTCCCGCTCACCGCGCAACTGGTGGCAGCCCCCACGCAAGGTAGTCTCGCCCTCAACAGCAATGGCACCTTTACCTACATCCCGACGACCAACTTCACTGGCAATGACAGCTTCACTTATGTGGCGCGGGATGCTTTAGGGGCTGCTTCGACGACTGCCATGGTGAGCCTCTCGGTTACAGCACCCGCGAATCAAGCGCCCACAGCCGCAGCAGACAGCTTCACCTTGAGCCGAAACAGCATCTTCACCACCGGAAACGTCCTGACTAATGACAGTGACCCGGATAACAACACCCCGCTGACTGCTCAAATTATAGCGAACCCGACCCAAGCGTCCAGCTTCACGCTCAACAGCAATGGCACCTTTACCTACATCCCCACTCCCAACTTCACTGGCAATGACAGCTTCACTTACATCACACGGGATGCTTTAGGGGCTGCTTCGACGACTGCCACGGTTAACCTCTCGGTTACAGCACCCGCGAATCAAGCGCCTACTGCTATTGCCGATGCCTTTACTCTGAGTCAAAACAGTACCTTCACCACCGGAAACGTCCTGACTAACGACAGTGACCCTGATGGTAATATCCCCCTCACGACGCAACTGGTGGCAGCACCCACGCAAGGTAGTCTTGCCCTCAACAGCAATGGCACCTTTACTTACATCCCCACTCCCAACTTCACTGGCAATGACAGCTTCACTTACATCACACGGGATGCTTTAGGGGCTGCTTCGACGACTGCCACGGTTAACCTCTCGGTTACAGCACCCGCGAATCAAGCGCCTACTGCTATTGCCGATGCCTTCACCTTGAGCCAAAACAGTACCTTCACCACCGGAAACGTCCTGACTAACGACAGTGACCCTGATGGTAATATCCCCCTCACGACGCAACTGGTGGCAGCACCCACGCAAGGTAGTCTTGCCCTCAACAGTAATGGCACCTTTACCTACATCCCCACCACCAATTTCACTGGCAATGACAGCTTCACTTATGTAGCGCGGGATGCTTTGGGGGCTGCTTCGACGACTGCCACGGTTAACCTCTCGGTTACAGCACCCGCGAATCAGTCGCCTACTGCTGTTGCCGATGCCTTCACCTTGAGCCAAAACAGTACCTTCACCACCGGAAACGTCCTGACTAACGACAGTGACCCTGATGGTAATATCCCCCTCACGACGCAACTGGTGGCAGCACCCACGCAAGGTAGTCTTGCCCTCAACAGTAATGGCACCTTTACCTACATCCCGACGACCAACTTCACTGGCAATGACAGCTTCACTTATGTAGCGCGGGATGCTTTGGGGGCTGCTTCGACGACTGCCACGGTCAACCTCTCGGTTACAGCACCCGCGAATCAGTCGCCTACTGCTGTTGCCGATGCCTTCACCTTGAGCCAAAACAGCACCTTCACCACCGGAAACGTCCTGACTAACGACAGTGACCTGGATAACAACACCCCGCTGGCTGCTCAAATTGTAGCGAACCCGACCCAAGCGTCCAGCTTCACGCTCAATACCAATGGCACCTTTACCTACATCCCCACCACCAACTTCACTGGCAATGACAGC
>Ga0209181_10000615_pt1 | contig 66114 bp, 63 predicted proteins | sample MAT05_FD_187208 | JGI IMG/M metagenome (GOLD analysis project Ga0209181, IMG submission 187208) | Freshwater microbial communities from Lake Fryxell liftoff mats and glacier meltwater in Antarctica - MAT-05 (SPAdes) (version 2) | ecosystem: Environmental > Aquatic > Freshwater > Ice > Liftoff...
TGTTCTTGTGCCAGGTTTTGCTCGCTGCCTGTCAATATTGTATGCAGGCTATCTAGTTTTTTTTCTGTTTCTTTTACCAGCTCAAATTCGTCGGCCACCTGGCGCACATCAATTTGAGAAGAAAGAAAAACACCCTGCAAGTGCGCCGCCAGCCTTACGTGGTAAGGTATGTGTTTGGGTGCGTAATGATGGCAGGCAATTAAGCCCCATAGCTTTCCCTGGTTGATAAGGGCAATGGTGAAAGTGGCGTCAACACCCATGTTTTTTAAATACTGAATGTGCATGGGCGAAGAGCTGCGCAGTGTGGAAAGACTGAGGTCTATGCTTTTATTATCTGCATTTTCATCTAAAGCATATAGCGGCACATTGGTCGCCTGCACATTGGCAATCATGCGTATGCGGTTCAACAAAAACAGTTCTCTTGCCTGCACCGGAATATCGGTGGCGGGGTAATACAAACCTATGAAAGGCTCAATGTTATCTATCGTGCTTCGGCAAATACCTGCCCGTTGTAATCCTTGTCGAAGCGGTAAATCATTACCCTGTCGTACCCGGTAATCTTTCTTGTTGCATCCGCCACATCCTGACAAAGCATTTGCAGGTTGTCGGCTCTTTCTGTGGAGTAAGCGCAACGCTCAGTTTGAAAAAAAAGATCGGGCAAATCAATTCCTTCCTGGCTAAAAGGTTCAAACTCCATTACAATATTCTCTTTTGTAGAAAAGGCGGTAGTGTGAAAGCTTTGATTACCTACGGTAAAAGCAAAAGGCATCACCTTCTCGTCTGTTTTGGCAGAATAGGCTGCAAAAGAATCAGCATCTTGTTTTTTAAAAAATTCAGAAAAAGGTTTGCCAAGAATTTGGTTCAGCGGCTTGTTGAAAAGCGTAGTGCAGTTTTCGCTGCAATACTGAATGGTGTTATCGGTTTTATTTAAAGCTAACAAATAACCATAAGGCTGCATGCTGCCCGGAATGTGAATGGGTTCTGCTTCGCAATTGGTAATGGTTATGTTGTCGTTATTGGTAAGATTTTTAAGATTCATCATGTATAAGTTTAAGTGGAGTGTTGGTAAACCAATGATGCAACAGGCTGAAAGTTTGTGAGGCGCTATTAATCACCTCTTCTTCCATGCCCGATGATGCGAGGCAAAATGCTTGTAAAAAATTTTTCCACTTGCTGCCGGTTCCATGTCCGTACACTGTAAAATAGTTTGCTTTGCCGGCTATGGCTTCAATACCTAATGTTGTTTGTAAATGTTTGCAAATAACGGCGCCTCCCAATACCGATCCTTCAAGCACATACATGCCGCCAAGTGCTGTGGCATTTGAATGATAGACTTCTGCAAAAAATTGATCGGGTATTACAGCAATGCCTGCTTCATCAATGCCAAGCATATTTAGATCAGCAACAAGTAAATGAGTTTTACGTCTTTCTTCATTGTCGGCAATAGTGTATTGAAACCAGGGAAAAACATTGTTTTCAAAACCTTTTACAAAGCCATAAAGCAAAGAAAGGTAAGCAGCATAATCAGCAGTAGTTACCTGAGGACTAAGCAGGTTTTTTGAAGCCGTAGTTTGCTCAAGCAGGCTGTGTTGATGTGCTGTACGGCTTCTTAAGCTTTGTAAAAACATGTGCGTTGGATATTATTATTTATCAGTTATTTATTTTCGGTTAACTGCCAGTTTTTTGCAGGCAGTCCGCGACGGCGTTTTTAAAATCGGTATAGCTGGTTGCTTTTATCATGTAAAAATCAGCGCCTTTTTCGTAAGCTGTTTTCATCTGATCCTGGTGAGAAGAGGTGGAAAGTATAACCACCTTAATATTTTTCCAGCGTTGGTTTGCTTTAATTTCCTGCAGGCAAAGCATTCCATTTTTTAATGGCATGTTTAAGTCTAAAAAAATAAGTTCCGGAAGAACCGATGCATCTTCCAGCATTTTCATCAGCTCTATGCCATCGGAAGCCACTTCAAGATTTACATCAACTGCCAGATCGTTAAGCACTTGTTTAAAAATATCAACATCTTCCTCATCATCTTCGGCCATCAGTACTTTTTTTATATTCATTTTATATTGAGTTTTCGGAATTTAATTTCGCTTGTTTCAATTTTATTTTTGCTTCGATATTCATTTTATGTCTTATGACTTCGTAAATATAAAAAATAAACTACTTTGTTTGTCGTGTCAAATGGTTTTGTCGCTTGTTTTATTGCAATCATTTTAAAGTCGCTGTATCGCCAAAGCATAATAACCAACGGCCAGGGCTTTCTGCCCTGCTTATATTCAATGTTCCTTCTGCCCGAACTGTTACTGAGTAAAGTTAATGAAGTGGGTTGTCTTCGTCATCGTCAATTAAAAATATTTTGTTCATGCTTTTGGTAGGTAAATAGTGAATGTTGAACCTATATTGGGTTTTCCTTCGGCTGTAATTAACCCATTGTGATTGGTTACAATTTTTTTGACGATCCCTAAACCAATACCTGTTCCCGAATATTCATTCTTTCCATGAAGCCGCTGAAAGAGTTCAAATATTTTATTTGCATATTCCTGTTCAAAACCAATTCCGTTGTCTGCAATTGTTATTGCATGGTATTTCGTTTGTTTGTTTGCTGAAGTATGTTCAATTCTATCTCCGTCAATAACGGATGAACTAATTTTAATGAGCGGTTTAATTCCTGGCCGGCTGTATTTAATGGCGTTGCTAAGCAGGTTGGCAATGAGTTGAGAAATTTGAATACTCACTCCCATTATTACCGGAAGATTTTCATGTTCAATTGTAGCTTGCTTTTCAATAATGCTTATGTGCAAGTCGTTTTTTGCTTCTTCAACAATCGTATTTAAATCGCACGGTTTAAAAATCAATTCAGTTGAACTTACACTGGAAAAATCAAGCAAGGAGTCAATGAGATTTTGCATACGCTCTCCCGCTGAAATGATACGATTAAAATAGTCAAGTGTCTTATCCGAAAAAGTTTCTGTTTCAAGAATTCGCCTGCTGAACGTCTGAATTTTTCGCAAGGGTTCTTTTAAATCGTGACTGGCAACATAACTGAATGAGGCAAGTTGGGTATTGGCGAGTTCAAGCTGTAAATTTTTTTCATGTAATTCTTCGGTGCGGCTTTTTACTTTTTCTTCTAAGGAAGCGTTTAAGAGGCGAATTTGTTCTTCGACTAATTTTTGGTCATGAGTATCGGTAAAGGCACCAATCCATTTTACAATTTCACCTTTTTTATTTTTAATAGCCTCACCATTCACCACATGCCATTTGTATTCACCTTCTGTATTTTTCAATCTTACTTCTGAAACATAGGTTTGTCCTGATGACAAACTTTTTTCCCAGGTATCCATCATTGCTTTCATGTCATCAGGATGTACTAACTGTTGCCATGTTTCTTCAATATGAGGGTCAAGCCCTGAGTATTCCATCCAACTGCCGGATGTATATTCATACTTTCCTTTTTCATCGGTCATCCACACAAGGTGTGGAAGTGTTTCCGCCAGCGTTCTAAATTTTGTTTCACTTTCTTTTATTTTTTCATCTGCGTCTTTTTGCTCAGTAATATCAATACTAATCCCTGTGATTGTTTCGGCTTCGCACTTATCATTGTAATAAAATTTTCCAAAGGAGCGCATATAATGAATAGTTTCATCATCTGCACAGCGAATGCGATATTCCACATTATAAATAGTATTGTTAACCCTTGCTTCTTCTATGTTTTCAAAAGCCAATTCTTTATCCTCTGGCACAATCAATTTATGCCAGTCCTCGTAAGTTAGGTCTTCACGATCTTCATTATATCCCCACATTCTTTTATGCACGGCACCCCATTCTAATTTTTGCGTTTTGATGTTTAACGACCAGGTGCCCACATTTGCCGAATCAGTAGCAAGCGTTAAATGCGTTGCAATTTTTACTATAGCTTCTTCCGATTTCTTTTGTGCGGTAATATCGGCCCTTATTGCAACATACTGGTAAGGTTTTCCAAGGTCATCCAGAAAGGGAACAATGGTAGTGTCAACCCAGTAAATGGTACCATCTTTTGCTTTATTTTTTAATTCACCTTTCCATAATTTCCCGTTGGCAATGGTTGTCCAGATATTGCGGATAAAAGCTTTGGGATGATAACCGGAACTAATGATGCGATGGTCTTGCCCTATTAATTCCTGGCGTGTGTATTTTGAAATTGTGCAGAAGTTATCGTTCACATATTTAATAATTCCTTTCTGATCGGTAATGGCAACTATGGAGGATTCATCGAGCGCATATTTATAATCGGAAATTTCTTTTAAACCTGCTACAATTTTTTTGCGAGCCTCTGTTTCTACTTCAACTAACTTTTCTGTTGACACACGCAAGCTTATTTCTTTTTGCAAACGGGAAAAGAAAAATGTAAGTGCAACAATCGAAAATAAAGAAAGCAACAATAAAAAAATGGGTGTGATGGTGGCGGAACTGTCTTTATCCAATATGCGCTGCTGCAAGAATGTATCTTCTGTTTGCAACATGAGCGCAATTTGTTTACGCACTTCGTCCATTTTATTTTTGCTTATAAGCATAAGACTATCTGTGAGTAAATTTGTGGATGGGTTATTTTTAAAAAGTTTCAGCTTATTGTTCAACATTAAATATCGTTCATCAAAAAGTGTTTTAAGTTTTTTTAAATTTTCTTGTTGCCCGGCATTGTCGGCAATGAGTGAATCAAGGGTAGCAAATATAAGCTTGCTGTGTTGTTCGGCAGTAATGAAAGGCTGCAGAAAAGCAGAATCGTTGGTAATCAGATAACCACGCTGCCCAATCTCTGCATCTTTTATATTGGAACGCAATTCAACAATATTATCCTTTACAACATGGCCGTGCAGCACCCAATCTACTGATTTATTAAACTGCCTGATCTTGTTATAAGAAATAAAAGCAATAACAACCAGAACTCCTGTAAGCAGCATAAATACGAAAGTGGATGAATTTTTTGAGCGTTCTTTCATTTCTTGATTGCTAATTTAACAAAATTACAAATTGATTTCGGAAGTCCTGTCAACTGGTTTTTTCTGGTGGTTAGTTGCAATCATTTTGAAGTCGCTGTGTCGCCATAGCATGGCGCACTCCTCATTTATTTAAGGGGGTAATTTTATTAAAACCTTTAGAACAGGTGTTACTATTATAGCTTCGTCCTGTTCAACTCAATGGTAAGCCTGGATTACATAAAACTCCAATGTTGATCTGCTTCATAGTAATGAATATTTGTTGCGGGCCAGTGGTCTTTATCAAAGCCCGGGGCCTTTTCAAGTGTTTCCTTATTTTGATCGAAAATAAATACCTGGTTTTCTGCATCTACTTTAAGCAATTCGAAAGGAATGGCAAAAAACTTTTCACCGATACCAAGAAATCCACCAAATTCAATGATGTAATATTCAATTTCGCCTGTTTGAACGTTCAGCATGATTTCTTTGATCTGTCCCAGGTGTTCCCCTTCTTTATTGCGCACTTTGTCTCCTATGATAGAAGTGGCAGTTAAACATCTCAGCGGCAGGTTTGGGTACAGTCCTTCTGTATTTGTACCGGTAGTATTATCATTCATGATATCCATAATTTTTTATTGAACAGGGTTTAACTCCGGCTGAGAGATAGGGCCTGATTCACACCCGGAACTGTCAATCTAAAGCAAGGCGTAAAATCTATGCCATGAATTAATCACATATTCATAGCCTGAAAGCTGCGTATTTAAAAAGCTTAAAAAGATATTATGGGAATTAATTCCCCAAAACCGCAGGCGCACTTTTTATTGAACTGGTTGACATTTTGATATCCTTGGTTATATAAAGCCAGCTCCAATTTGACGGGGATAAAAAAGGACTTGAGTTTGCTATGGAGGTTTTCTTCCAGTGCTGGTAACTGGCTTATTTCCCGGCTTTTTATTTGGTTGTATGGATCCCTTTGGTTAGTTGACCTGCATTTATTGAATGAAACCATTTTATTTCTCCGGTTAATATTGTATTCGTTCATAAATCAGGTTTATATTTGCGCCCTTTATAAAACTTAATAATAGCAATGTACAAGGCGGTTTTTTTAGATATGGATGGCACTTTATTACGAAAGGATCATACAATAAGTGATATCAACAAAAAGGTAATTCATCGTTTATTGAACATGGGGGTTGTTGTAGTACCCATTTCTGCTCGGCCACTGCACGGTATTTTGCCCATCATTAAAGAAGTAATACCAGACAGCATGCCGGTTGTTAGCCTGAATGGAAGTTACATTTTTCATAACAAGGAAATTATTTACCAGGCCAATATAGATCTGTCGGCAGTGATTTCAATTAACAATGAATTGCAACACTATAATGTATCGGTAATGTATTATAGCCAGATGGAATGGTTTGCAACAGTCAATAGCACGCTGGTAAGCAAGGAGCAAAGGATAACGGATGTTCAAATAAAAATTCAGCCATTTACACAAATATTTGATGGATGGGTAGCAACGAATAACGGCCCAAATAAAATATTAATCGCCGGCGATAAGCTATTGATTGCAACAATTGAGTCTAAGTTGATAGGGTTGCATGGGCATGAACTCAATATCTACAAATCCCAGCCAGCCTACCTGGAAGTGATGACCCAACAGGCATCTAAGGCGAAGGCAATTGAGTTTTTACTCAATAAATATGGGATTGAACAAAGTGAAATTATTGCGATTGGCGATAATTTTAATGACCAGGGGATGATTGAATTTGCAGGTACCGGCGTAGCGATGGGGAATGCTCCCGATGAAATAAAGCTGATCGCCGATTATGTTACAGACACCAACAACAATGACGGCGTTGCGAAGGCTTTGAATCACTTTTTTTTAAATTGATTGATTGTGTGCTGGGACTGGTGCTGAAGAACCGTAGTAATTATTTACCTCTTAAAGAAAATAATAATGGCCCCAAGCAGGGTAAGCACGATCACTATTTTTCGATAATTGTCGTCTTTTATTTTAGCAACTATTTTTAAGCCAGCCCAAAAACCGGCAAAAAGGGCAGGTAACAAAACCAGGTCTGTTTGCAAAGTAACTGCGGTAATATTCTTCCAGTAAAAAACCTGAAAGGGGAGTTTAAAAAGATTTATCACCAAAAACACCCATGCCGCGGTACCAATAAAATCATTCTTTGGAATGCGCATGGCCAAAAAATAAATGCTTGAAAAAGCACCCGCCAGGTTACCCAGCATTGTGGTAAAACCGGCGGTCAACCCCATATTAACCACAAACAATTTATTGGAAGGAATGGATTGCGATTTTCGGATTTCCAGGGTGATCATAATAACTACGGTAAAAACAATAATCACCGCCATCAGCTTCCTGAAAATTGCTTCATTCAAATCCTTGCCTACAAATACACCAATTAGAATACCAATTGCCATCCATGGCACCAATTTCCAAAAGTGTTTCCACTGCGCATGACGGTTATAAAAGTACACAGCCAGTATATCGGCTGTACAGAGCAATGGTAATACAATGCCGGTAGATGCCTTGCCCCCGAAAACAATCGCCATAATGGTTACGTTCATCATGTCGATGCCTTTTAATCCAGCCTTTGAAAGGCCGATGATAAAAGCAGCCAGTAATATCAGGCCCCAGTCCAAAAAAGAATAGGTGAATTGAAATGGCATCATTTTCTACTGTTCTTTCTTCTCCAGAAGACCACGATTCCCGCAAGCAAAATAACGCTGATAGATAATCCTATGATATAGTATGGTACATCTGGCACAGGGAGAGTTTAAAATTTGTTATGAAAGCATTTTATTTCGCTAAATTACTTCAGTTTCTTAACTATCGAAATTTTTTAATCAAACATCAAATAATCGCACACTTTTATGAAGCAACAGGACTACCAACATCATAGCAAATATTATATCCCACATCATTTTGTTTTTTATCCGGTGGTCATAGGGCTAACAGTGATGGCGATCCGGCAGGCATTGAAGGAACCGGGCCGTTCACTAGAGTGGATAGCCATCTCTTCCATATTTATTTTGGTGGCCTGGCTGTCATTTATGATGCGGCAGCATTATGCACTCACCCTTCAAAACAGGGTTGTACGAATGGAAATGCGTTTGCGTTATTTTCAACTTACACAAAAGAAGCTTGAAGATATAGAATCCCGCTTATCTTTTTCACAACTGGCAGCGTTACGCTTTGCGCCTGATGAAGAATTGATTGAGCTGGTGCAGCAAACACTTGACAACAATCTTTCCCCGGACAAGATAAAGCGGTCGATTAAGAACTGGTTGCCGGATATGATGCGGGTTTAAATATAGTAGTGACCTGGTAAGGATGGAATTTTGGCAAAGGGTTATAACGAATTTGTATGTGGAGTATTTATAAAAAAGCGAACGTAAACGTTCGCTTTTTTGTTACCTGACCTGGATTCGAACCAAGACTAGCAGAATCAGAATCTGAGGTGCTACCGTTACACTATCAGGCAATTTTATTGAACGGCAAATTTAGAGTAATATTTAAATCAATCCTATTTAATCACGCCATCCAGTGATTTTTTTAAAAAGCAGATGTTGGTTTTATTTCGGATGGTAGCAATGTGTTGTTAGTTTATTTTTGCTGGTGAATAATTATATCCATGAGATCTTTAATGGTATATTTTGTATGAACCGTCATGGAGGCACCGCCACTGTTAATATGTATTTTAGCAGTACTGTTTTGGATGGTAAGATTGGTGATATGCCTGGTAAAAATTACGTGCGTGGCTCCGGCGGCATCCTGGATAGCGATAAAATCATTCATAAAAATTATTTTAATTGTTGAAATGCTGCGCCTTGCACAGCCTGTTAATTAACTGGACTTTTTTATTGCAAGATAAACCTGTGATGCTATTAATTCAGAAATAATTTTTGGAGCAGACATATTCATAAGTCGTGAATTCCGATTAGTATGACATCAAAAGCCGGTAACTTCCCGGATTTAGCAAGCTCACAAACGTTTCGCATTTTTAGAAATCATTTCAAAGATCACCGATAAAATCTCACCTGGGTGATACGTTCTTTATTTACGCCGACAGGCACTGTTTTTACTGGTAGTGATGAAGTAATTAAAAAATCCCCCTTGCCAAATCGTGTAAAGAAAATGGGCATCATTTTTGCAACTAAAGCAAAATTCTATCCCATCCCTATGTTTACTAATGTAGCCCTGATTTTTCCGTTCTGAATTGATATTAATGAGGTTTAACTAAACCCGATGGTTTTCTTTTTAAGTATATAAAATTTTCATTTCTGAATAATAATATATGGGGGATTACGGCCGCTAAAATTTTATCTATTGTTTGGATAGCAGCACATTCTTTAGTAATTCTTTTTTCTTTTTATTGATCCAAATTCCTTTCGCAGTTGCCATCATATTTTTTTCATTCATTCACAAAATAACATATTTATGAAATTATGTATGGTTATTTGTATGTTGTTGGTTAAGCCCTGTTTTGCACAGGAATGGCAGGCTGAGATAATGGGAGGAGTATCCGGTTACAGTGGTGATTTAACCCAGTCTTTTTTTGCATACAAAACTTTAGGTACTTCCGTAAAACGTCAACATGAAGTACCAGTTGCCCAATAATTTATTTGTGTTAAGAGGGGGGGGGTGTTTATGGGCGTATCTCGGCCAATGATAAAAATAACAAGGAACGCTCTTTGGTAGCACGCAACCTTAATTTTAAATCAGATATTATTGAAGGAAGTTTGTGCGTGGAAATAAACTTATTTGATCCTGATAGATTTGAAGGAATTCCATACCTGTTTGCTGGCGTAGGTGTGTTCTATTTCAATCCTTATACATACGACAAGAATAACAACAAGACTTTTTTACGGCCGTTAGGAACGGAAGGGCAGGGTTTAGATGAATACCCCGACAGGAGAATGATTTCTATGCCACAGTTTTGTATTCCCTTTGGTGGAGGATGGAAGTTGAGATTAAATGAAAAGTACGATGTGATATATGAGGTTGGCATACGTTACCTGTTTACCGATTACCTGGATGATGTAAGCACTAATTACGTAGATCCACAAACGCTGCTGCTGGAACGAGGACGAAAAGAAGTAGAATTGGCATATCGGCAATCAACAATGCTTCCCATCATTGAAGGAGTTAAAAGGGGGAATCCTGAATCAAAGGACTGGTATTATATGACGGGCATCAAATTAGTGATGAAATTGGGTAAACAATAATATACCGGGCAATGTAATGAATACAATATGATATCATTTTCCGGAAACTGCCGGGCGTTTGTAAAATACACCATCTTTCATTACCATCAACACCTGCCTTAACGCTGAAATGTTCTTTAAAGGATCACCCGTTACAGCTATGATATCTGCCAGCAGTCCACTTCGTAACCTGCCCACCTGGCCGCCATAGCCAAATGCATCGGCACTCACAGAAGTGGCTGATTGCAAAACAGCCAATGGTGCCATGCCATCAGCTACCATCCATTCCATTTCCCTCACGTTATCACCATGCGTAAAAACGCCCACATCGCCACCCATACAAATAGTAACACCGGCTTTTAAGGCCAATGCAAAACTTTTCTTTTTTTGATTTATACCGGTGCTGTCAACCGGTATGCCTTTTACTGCAGCCTCATACATGGCCACTGCCGCACCAGCACTGATGGTAGGACAGAGCGCTACATTTTTTTCCTTCATCAATCCGAATATTTCCTGCGTGCCTTCATCCCCATGTTCTATAATGCTTACGCCTGCCATGGTAGCCCTTCTCATTCCCTCCGCAGAAGTAGCATGCGCCACCACCTGCCTTCCGCTGCTGTTTGCCACTGATACCGCTGCTGCTATTTCTTCGGTGGTAAAAGTTGGAGCCGCTTCATCATGTAAGCCCCACCGGTAATCCGCATATATTTTAATGAGGTCGGCGCCTTTGCCAATTTGTGTACGCACCTCTTTCAATAATTCGGCAATGTTGCCCACTTCGGCTGCACCCTGGGGGTAGTCTGTATCCGGGTTATCACTTTTTGGTCCGTATGTGCCTTTTGCTACAATAGCCCTGGTTGCCACTATCATTCTCGGTCCCGGTACAATACCCTTTTCTATTGATTTCTTCAATGCGGCATCATCATACATCGCACCTTCCGTTCCTAAATCCCTTACCATGGTAAAACCTGCCAGCAGGGTAGCCCTTGCATGGTTAATAGCCCTTGCTGTCCGCTCTGTCCTGCTTTCGTTGAGTACCTGTTCATCCCAGCTTGTTTCATTGTAAGGGTGCAAAAATAAATGGGAGTGACCCTCTATTAGTCCGGGTAGGAGGGTAGCACCCGGTAGTGATATCGTATTGGTGTTGGAAGGTATATCGGCAATAAGACCAACTGCTTCAATTTTATTTCCCTTTATCAATACAGACCATCCGGTATGCATCACTTCTCCGTCGAAAACACGGTCTGCTTTTAGCAATGTAAAGGTGCCCTGTTGACCAAAGCTGATATGTGAAAGGCATAATAAAATGATGGTAATAAATTTCATAAAAGAGAAATGGTTTTTAATGTATAGAGATCCTAACGCAAAAGCAATTTATCTGTCAATAGATTGATCGTTTTGAATAACCTGTGAAAAATTATGGGGCCACATAAAAATAGTATGTGCAGGAATCAAATTTTTTTTTATTTTTCTGCCTGCTTTTATTGTCAACTGTTTCCCTGCTGGCCTGGCTTTCTCCTTCTCCGTTGGATGACGGCCAAGCCACTTTTAACTAGGTATAAAATGATAGAAATTACTCATTTTTAATCCGGCCCGTGATTTACCAAGTAAATAAAGACTTTCATAAGGGGTTAGGGAAATTTATTCTAAAGAGGTAGGCCGTAAAAATCAATTTATTTCAAAAACAAAAATACAGGGAAAATTTTTGTCTTTTTATTGTACAGTTATTGTAATAATTTTAAGCTATGAAGGGATTGCTGATTATATGCGGCTGTATTTACCTCAACCTGCCTGTAAACGGCCAGGAAAACAGGGACTTTGCTTATATTGATAATAAGGTACAGCATATTCCTTCTGCTGAAACCTTTTCTACCAGTGCTATTGCGGGCTATATGCGATCTAATTTCAAAACAGACCAGGAAAAGTTGCGTGCGATTTATACATGGGTTATTACCAATATAAGCTATGATACAGATAGTATGTATCATATTAACTGGAGCATGGATCCGGATGCAAAAATTTCTGCCACTCTAAGAAGAAGGAGGGGAGTATGTGAAAACTATGCCACCCTTTTTACGGATATAGCGATGAAAAGTGGCTTTTACGCACAGGTAGTAAACGGATATACCAGTTTGGGTACAGGTAATAAGGCCGGTCATAGCTGGTGTGCCGTACAATTGCAGGATAAATGGTTTTTATGTGACCCAACCTGGGATATTGATTATAAGGGAAATACAAAATATTTCCTGGTAGCTCCCATCGATTTTATTGAAACACACATGCCATTCGATCCTCTCTGGCAGTTGCTTGAATACCCGGTTACTGATCATGAATTTAAGAGGGGAAGTTTTTCTTCAAAAAAAGACAAGCATATTTTTAATTTTAAAGACTCTGCAAAAGCTTTTTTTCAATTGGATAGCCTTCAGCAATTAGAAAATTCAAACCGGCGGATAAAGCAATCGGGTATTGAAAATGACCGGCAAAAAAACTGGCTCGCTTATAGCCAGATGAAAATTGCCAGTATTTATGGTGAAAAAGACATGAATCTCTACAATTCGGCTGTAGCTGATCTGAATGAAGCCAATACTGTTTTCAACGACTACGTAAAATACCGCAACAACAGGTTTATCCCGGTAAGGCCGGATGTTGTAATGAGTAAGCTGCTGGATGATATTCCGATGTTGATTTCCTCTGCAAAGAAAAAACTGGAACAGGTAGGGCAAACCGTTGAAAATTTTCAGTACGACACCAGTTCAATAATTAGCAGTCTGAATAAATTATCAGGTCGTGTAACGGAACAAAAAAGCTTCCTTAAAAAGTACCTATCTCTTAATGGTGAAGAAAGATCTAAATCTTTTTATAAATGATCAATGGCAAACTATTGCCAATATTAAATCCCTGCAACCAAAGCCCGTGAATTGTTGGATTGGCAATTTGATAAATAACTCTTTTGCTCCTTATTGTTTTAGCTTCAATTACCCAATCGGTTTTGCTGTTAACTGATGCCATAGGTTGGTTTAAAATAGAACGATAGAAAATGAATCCGTTGCATTAATAATAAATGTTATCGGCAAATAAATATTGATTTATTGAATGCTATTGAATTTATAGCACCGGGATACGAAAAGATAAGATTTTAAGACAAGCCCATTGCGTTTAGTCTTAAAAATTTTACGGTTAAATGCCAATTGTTCATTGGTTGCTAATTGTTACCGCTTCATAAATCCTGTATACATTTATAAATATAATTGGGTGCATTTTAAATTGTCGCAGCGGCAGGTAATTGGTGGACACCAATCACGGCCCAAATCCTGTATTCATTCATAAGTACAATTTCAGTTTTGGGTATTGGTTTCAATATCACGATGATAAAAATTGAAAAACAGACAGAAGGCCAATGATATTGCATGTGCCAGGTCATTTATTTTAGTTGACCCTATCTATTTATCAAACATTTTTAGATTATCCGGCTACCCGCCTGATCTTTTTCCCTCAATTCAAACTGCAACAATATCAGTTCATTCATCGTGTTATTTTCCCGCAGACAGGCAAATAGCATCTTTGTGTCGCAATCAAAACAAATCAATCAAAAAACAAACATTTAAGAAAAGAATTTTATTGTTGACCCCTTATGACGGCAACACTATTTACATCCTGCAAGAAGGATAAAGATGAAGAGAAAGGCGGTATTTTTAAAAGACCCGTAACATCCGTTCATCACGGTAAAGCCTGGACCTGGATACAACTTGGTAAAGATGGTAATCCCCAGCGTTTGGCTGTTACACTCACCGATGAAGCACTCAATAGTATTCCCGTTGGCGAAGGTGACCACAGTGGTGAGCACGACCGCAGTAATATGGATAATAACTGGACGCTGAAATTTCATCCCAAAGCTGGCATTACACCTTTTAATCACCTGGGCATGGGTTGGAATCCATTAGGGTATGAGCCGGAACCAATTTATGGTATACCCCACTTTGACTTTCATTTTTACATGACGTCACCTGAGGCTGTTGCAGCTATACCTCCTTATGAAGTGTATAGCAGTAAATTTTTAAAGTGGCCTGCTCCTGATTACTTACCGGCTACTTATTTTAATCCGGGTGGGGGCATTCCACAAATGGGTTGTCATTGGTTAGATTTTACGTCGGGAGAATTAAACGGCCAACCCTTTAACCAGACTTTTATATACGGCCTTTACGACAACAAAGTAACATTCTATGAGCCAATGATTACACTGGATTTTTTAAAGAACAACAGCAATTTTGGGCGGGCAATACCCCAACCAGCCAAAGTACAAAAATCCGGCTGGTACCCTACTAAGTTAAAGGTGGTGAAGCATGACGCAGTAACAGAAATAATATTAGACAACTTCGTATTCAGAACACAATCTTAGATAAATGTACCCGGCCCCGTAAGGCCGGTTGCATAATTTAGCCGGGTGAAAAGCTTTTGATTGTTCCAACATTAAATGCAGGGGATCAGCCAAAGGAAATTAACTGACTGCCGGAAAAGTCATAATCCAGGTTTAAGCAAACAGGCCCCGTAAGGCCTGTTTTTTTATATTCCTTGCCTAATAATTTATCTTTGCAGCAAAAAAGGATATTCCTCTAATTTATATGGATTTCATTATTGGATAAAAAAAAGAATGCAAATTTTATAATCGTCTTTTTTTCTGAAACAGTGCAGCTAAAAAGAATAATATTTTAAGGATGGTACAATTAAAATCAATCAGCAGTTTTTTATGGCGTGTTTTTAAAGCCATTTTTGTAAGAAAAAAAGATTGCTGCAAATGAACCTTCAACTGCGGTCAACCATATCCTGCCCTGTATGCCGGTTCGCAAAGGAAAAGAAAATGCCAGCCGACGCCTGCCGATACTTTTATGATTGTACCAACTGTAATACCCGGCTAAAGCCTGTAAAAGGTGATTGCTGCGTTTTTTGCAATTATGGCAATATTTCCTGCCCACCGGTTCAGCAAAATAAAACATGTTGCGAATGATAATTTACCCCTGTTGTTGCATTGATCAAAAAGCTGCTGCTTAAACAGTTGTTTGCATTGTCAAAAAATCTATCCATTGCCGGTGGTGAATGAAAAGTCAGCGGTATAAGATTATTGCTGCTGTCATCTATTTCATCAATCCGGAGCTGTTGTAGAAGTAAATAAGAAAGCAATTTGCCCTTTCCACGCATACTTAATTTCGAAGTAATAAAGAATATATTCTGCTTAATTTTGGCTGATAGTTTAATCGGAACATTTGGTTGGTGGCATTGGTACCTGATCCCTGCAAATGATGTTAACATCTATAAACATGAAAAAAGTATTGCCTTTAGCAAGTTGGGTATTTCTCCAGATATCTTTATTGACGCTTTTTTCCTGCAAAAGGACTAATAAAATCCCGTCAAAAGATACAATCAGAGAAATCGGTCTTAAGCGGGGAGCGGTTGTTTTATGTGGCATACCCGGCAAACAATTAGGTACTGTCAATTTCGAAACATCCTGTTCCGGAAAAGTAAAAGAAGATTTTAATCTTGCCATGGCGCTCCTGCATTCATTTGAATATGATGAGGCGGAAAAAGTTTTTACAAAAATCATTGATGAAAGTCCTGGATGTGCCATGGCCTGGTGGGGTGTAGCAATGTGCAATTATCACCAGGTATGGCCCTCACCACCTTCAGCCGCTGAACTGGAGAAAGGATTTAGGGCAATTTCGGTTGCGCACTCTTTAACAAAAAAAACAACCATAGAAACTGACTATATCAATGCCATTGCTTTGTTCTACAAAGGCTTTGCTACAATCGATCCTGGGACCCGGTCACGGAAATTCGTCAACGCAATGGAACAGTTATACCGTAAATATCCAAATAACATTGAAGCAGCCATATTTTATGCCCTGGCATTGAATGGAACTGCTGACCTTGCGGATAAATCTCTCAGTAATCAAAAAAAAGCAGGTGCCATTTTAAATGCCCTATACCTCAGGGAACCCAATCATCCGGGCATTGTGCATTATATTATTCATAGCTTCGATTCTCCTGAGCTGGCTGCATTGGCCTTACCCGCTGCAAGAATATATGCTTCCCTTGCGCCTTCTTCCGCACATGCGCTGCACATGCCTTCTCATATTTTTACAAGGCTGGGGCTTTGGGACGAATCCATTCATTCCAATCTTGCTTCTACTGAATCAGCAAAGTGCTATGCAGAAACTGCTGGTATAAAAGGACATTGGGACGAGGAACTGCATGGTATGGATTATCTGGTTTACACCTACCTGCAAAAGGGAGCAAATGACCTGGCAAAACAGCAGTATGATTATCTTACAACCTTTCGGAACGTTTATCCGCAGAACTTTAAAGTTGCTTATGCCTTTGCGGCCATTCCTGCCCGTTATTTTCTTGAAAATAAAATGTGGAAGGAAGCTGCCAATATTGAAATGCTCCCCCAGGATTTTCCGTGGCAAAAATTTCCATGGCAGAAAGCCATCACCCACTTTGCCAGGTTATTGGGGTCGGTGCATATTGGCAATATTAACCCAGCCAGGATTGAGTTAAAGAACCTTCAAATCATTTATGATACATTGCTGGCAGTAAAGGATACCTATAAAGCCAACCAGGTACTGGTACAAATAAAAACCGGTGAAGCCTGGATACTGTTTGGAGAAAGAAAAATGGAGGAAGCTCTTGGCCTGATGAATATTGCCGCCGACATGGAAGATAGAACTGAAAAAAGCCCTGTAACTCCGGGAGAAGTAATTCCGGCAAAGGAGTTACTGGGTGACATGATATTGGAATCAGGCAGGCCAACAGAAGCATTGGCAGCTTATGAGGCAGATTTAAGAAAACACCCTAACCGGTTAAATGGTTTGTTTGGCGCTGGTTTAGCCAGTGAAAAAATCAATAACGTAAATAAAGCCAGCCAATATTATAGGCAATTGACGGCCATCGCAAATTCACCCAGCGCAAACAGGGCTGATTTGGCGCAAGCAAAGTCGTATCTGAATAAACATTGGCATTCATCGGACTGAAGCTGGACCATTATATTAAACTTTTAGGAGTACCTCAATCAAAATGGGTCTATATAATATGAACCGGCATTTCAAACTGTTGCTTTAAAATCCTGGTATTACGTTCGTTCAATTTTTTTAGCTGGTAATTGTTAACTTCCATTCACTATCCGTCCTTAGTCTGGCAACGCGGATTGGGTGAACAACCGAAAAAAGTTTTATAACATTCAATACAAAACTTAACATGTTACTTCATATTAAGAATATGGTTTGTGATCGCTGTATTATGGCGGTGAGGGGTCAACTGGACAGCATTGGAATTAATTATAAGCAGGTAGGGCTTGGGCAGGTGGAATTGGCTAAACATCCTGATGAAGCCAGCCTTCAAAGCCTGCGGGAGCAATTGTTGCAAAGCGGTTTCGAATTGCTGGATGACCGGAAATCCAAAATAGTGGAAGGGGTTAAAAATGTTATCGTATCGCTTATTCATGGAAAAGATGCAAATGAATTAAACCTCAAGCTTTCAGCTATCCTGCAGGAAAAACTGGGTATGGATTATCATTATCTATCCGCTTTGTTTTCTTCTGTTGAAGGTATTACAATTGAAAAATATGTTATCCTCCAAAGGATTGAAAAGGTAAAAGAGTTGTTGATGTACGATGAAAAAAGCCTCAGCGAAATAGCCTGGGAAATGGGCTACAGCAGTGTACAACACCTGTCGCAACAGTTCAAAAAAACAACCGGTCTTACTCCTTCGCATTTTAAGCAATTAAAAGAAAATAAACGCAAGTCGCTGGATCAAGTGTAGGTGTTTTTTAACTGGCGCTGCGACATCTGATAGCTATCGGATTTGATGCATCCATAAGAACCAACATTAGCTAATTATATACATTTCATTCTGAATTATGTAACAATGCCAGCCGGTATCTACGGTAGCTTTGTGCAAATAATTTTTTATGGAAAAGGAATTGATCGATAACAGCAAAATTTTAATTAATGAACCCAAACCGACGGATGGCTTCATTAAAGAAACCTTTCCGGTACTGGAAATGACCTGTGCTGCCTGTGCAATTAGTGTTGAATCTATGCTGAAATCAGTTAATGGTGTTAGAAATGCCGCTGTAAATTTTGCCAACCAGGATGCATGGGTTGAATACAACCCTTCGCTTGCAACACGGGAAACCTTACAGGCCACGGTTCGTTCTATCGGTTATGATATTGTAGTTGAAAAGGAAAACCAGGCCGCTATTAAAGAAGCAGCACAACTAAAACAATATGCCGCTATCCGGTTGCGTACAATATGGTCTCTGGTGCTAGCCACACCCGTTGTAATTATCGGTATGTTTTTTATGGAATTGCCTGGTGCCAATTACATCATGATGGCATTGGCCACCCCGGTGGTTTTTTATTTTGGACGTAACTTTTTTATCAATGCAGCCAAACAGGCCCGGCATGGAAAATCCAATATGGATACACTCGTTGCCTTGAGTACCGGTATTGCCTGGTTGTTTAGCGTTTTCAATACATTTTTTCCCGGGTTTTGGCATGCCAGGGGATTACATGCGCATGTGTATTTTGAAGCCGCCGCCGTTGTGATCGCATTTATTTCTTTGGGTAAACTCCTGGAAGAAAAAGCCAAATCGAATACATCTTCAGCGATCAAAAAATTAATGGGGTTGCAACCTAAAACCGTCACGCTCGTTGTAGACAAGAATCAAACAAAAGAGATACCGGTGAGCCAGGTGAAAGTGGATGATGTATTGCTGGTAAAACCCGGCGAGAAAATTCCGGTGGATGGACTGGTTTCGGAAGGCGACTCATTCGTGGATGAAAGCATGATAACAGGCGAGCCGGTAGCAGTAGAAAAAATGGCCGGAACAAAAGTTTTCGCCGGTACCATCAACCAGAAAGGAAGTTTCCGGTTTACAGCGCAAAAAGTTGGCGCTGAAACCCTGCTGGCACAAATCATCAAGATGGTACAGGAGGCACAGGGAAGTAAAGCACCTGTTCAAAAGCTGGTGGATAAAATTGCCGGCATCTTCGTTCCTATAGTAATTGGTATTTCAATCCTAACCTTTACAGTGTGGATGATATGGGGTGGAGAGAATGCTTTTACACATGCCCTGTTAACAGCAGTAACTGTACTGGTAATTGCATGCCCCTGTGCCCTTGGCCTGGCAACACCTACAGCAATTATGGTGGGCGTGGGTAAGGGTGCTGAAAATAATATCCTGATCAAAGATGCGGAAAGCCTGGAACTGGCGCATAAAGTAAATGCAATCATCCTGGATAAAACCGGCACCATTACTGAAGGGAAGCCTGCTGTAACCGAAATGATTTTTACCGATGACAAAAATGCAGTAATATTAAAATCAATACTGCTTGCTATCGAGTTACAATCGGAGCATCCGTTGGCGGAAGCGGTGGTTAATCAGTTGCAATCAGAAAATATCACCCCGGTTGCGCTGCAAAAAATAGAAAGCATAACAGGCAAAGGGGTGTCGGCCATTTATGATAACCAGCAGTACCTGGTAGGCAACGCAGCCCTGCTGGCGGAAAAAGGAGTGCCGTTGAATAAGCTCATGGACGAAAAAATAAGCAGGTTGCAACAAGAGGCAAAAACGGTGGTGTCGTTTGCCGCAGACAACAGGGTGGTGGCTATTATTGCAATTGCCGACAAGGTAAAGGCAGCTTCCAGGGAAGCCATTCAAACTTTGCAGCGGCAGGGAATTGAAGTGTATATGGTAACAGGCGATAACCGGCACACTGCTGCAGCAATTGCAAAGGAAGTTGGACTGCAGCATTTTAAAGCTGAAGTACTTCCTGCTGATAAAGCCGCCTTTGTAAAAGAACTACAGCACCAGGGCAAAATTGTTGCCATGGTAGGGGACGGTATCAATGATAGTCACGCACTGGCACAGGCTGATGTAAGTATCGCCATGGGAAAGGGAAGTGATATTGCTATGGACGTAGCGAAAATGACCTTGATTACTTCAGATCTCAACAGCATACCAAGAGCTTTGAACCTGTCAGGGAAAACGGTGCGAACCATCCGGCAAAATTTATTCTGGGCATTTATTTACAACCTGGTTGGCCTTCCAATCGCGGCTGGTGTATTGTACCCGGTAAATGGATTTTTACTGGATCCGATGATTGCCGGCGCTGCCATGGCATTGAGCAGTGTGAGTGTGGTGAGTAATAGTTTAAGATTGAAATTTTCAAAGCTATAATCAGGTAGTTGCCGAGAGATGGCATAAGGCAATCTGTTAACAGTGGATAAGCAACAAACAAAAAACATTAAACACAAAACTTAAAACGTAAAACAAAAATTATGCAAACTTTAAAATTTAAAACAAACATCAAATGCTCCGGTTGCATCGCAACGGTAACACCATTTTTAAATGATGAAGCGGGGAAGGATAACTGGCAGGTAGATACCGAAAATCCGGATAAAGTGCTAACGGTTTCAACAATGGAACCCATACCCGCAAAAGATGTTATCGCATCTGTTGAAAAAGCAGGATACAAGGCAGTTTTGATTGATTAAGAACGATTTGATTGGGTGATAGTTGAAAGCCGGGCCTTGTTCCGGCTTTCTGTCAATAGGAGCCTGCTTAAAATTATGTAACAGATCCTTTTATTCTAAAACAATCGGGGTATCTTACCGGTATCTTTGTACCAAAAAATCAATCAACATGAAAAAAATATTTTAACAACGTTTGATGATATGATACGAGCCGTATGATGTAAGTGCTTCACATACGTTTCTGTGAGAGGCTTGGGTTGAAATGTGCTTGCCTACTCGACAATGCGGCTTTGACATTGAAGTTTGGTCTTCCCGTGCCGCAGTAAAAGGGTAGCTAATTAAAAATTAGTAAAGCCATCAGTTATATAAAAGCTGGTGGTTTTTTTATGCGTACACCTTTCTTGCTTTGTTTACTGGTATTGCATTTTTAAATTGCAGTACAGGAGAAGTTGTCTTTGCAGGCATCAGGTTAAAAATATGGAATCCTTTTAAATTTAACAGATAACATAGGTGGAGAACTTGCATAAAGTTTACATCTTTCTAAAAAAATAAAGACTTAATGCAAAAGCAACAATTCTCAGTCCGGCTATTGTGGGAAGGCAATGAATATTCCTTTAACTAAAGTCATGAAAAAAAATCTAAAAAAAACAACTTTCATTTATACTTTAGTGCTGGTAAACCCTAAAAATGCGATGTCATGATCACCATTCCCATCGATAGTGAAATACAGCTTCGCCAGCCATTGGAAAGTGATGCGGCGTCGTTATTCCGGCAGGTGGATGCAAACAGGATGTACCTCAGGCAATGGCTTCCCTGGCTGGATTTAAATCTTTCTGCCGCTGACAGTCTTCGCTTTATAAAAGATACCAGGGAGGATTTCTTAAGCAACCAGGCAATTGTTTTTATCATCTTAAGGAACTATGAAATCATTGGGGTTATTGAGTTGCAGAACATTGACCCGGTAAACAGCAAGGTATCTATAGGATACTGGTTAGCTGAGCGATATACTGGAAAAGGTATCATGACAAAGGTTTGTGAAAAAATGGCCGCTTATTGTTTTGAAGAATTGTTATTGAACCGCATCGAAATAAAAGTGGCCTGTGGTAACAAAAGAAGCAAGGCGATTCCTTTAAAACTGGGTTTCAGCTACGAAGGTATTTTACGGGAAGGTGAATGGCTATATGATCATTTTGTAGACCTGCAGATGTATTCATTGCTTCGAAAAGAGTACAGTTTCCTTACTGATTAATATTCAATCAACGTCCTTTACTTAAGTTTTCATGCAAAGACGCAAAGTAGCAAAGCCGCCAGGAAAGGAATTTGCTGGTTTTTATCTCATCTTGCAACGAAATTATTATAATGACCGAAAATCTATTATTTAGCAGTATTAAAAAAGAAGTCTTCCTTTCCGGGCAGGACGAGGAAATGATCACTTCATTGCTGAAAAATAAAAAACTGCGGCGAAAACAATTCCTTTTGCAGGAAGGAGACATTCAGCAATACGCTGTTTTTGTTACAGCAGGGTGCCTGCGAAGTTATTCCATTGATAAAGCTGGGTTTGAACATATTTTACAATTTGCACCACCCGGCTGGTGGATTGGGGATATGCGTAGTTATGTTTTACAACAGCCCGGCACTTTGTATATTGATGCGGTAGATGACAGCGAAATGCTGATGCTGCTTAAATCCGACCTGGATCATTTATATGCTTTAATACCGAAGCTGGAAAGATTTTTCAGGATCATCGCAGAAAATGCATTGGCTACTTACCAGCATCGTTTATTAGACAACCTCGGCTTTTCCGCATTGGAGCGCTACAATAATTTTTGCCGCCTCTATCCTTCCCTTATTCAGTGCCTGCCACAGAAGCAGGTTGCATCCTATATTGGTGTAACACCCGAATTCTTAAGTCGGATGCTTAAGCAGGCATCCCCAAAAAAGTAGCTGATTTTCTTGATTTAAATCAATTGGTACACTTAATCTACATTATTGTTGCCGGCTGCTCCTTATTGTACTTTTGTGTATAAAAAAGGAAATCAAATGTACAAAACAGAATTACTGGTTGTGGGTAACAATCAATTGATCCTAGAAAAGGTATTAAACGAAATCAATAGCCAGCCTGAATGGAACGGTGTGGCTGCAACAGCCGGGGAAGATGCCATCGAAAAATTTCATCAGCGAAATGTCGACCTGGTAATATGGTTATATGATATTGCTGAAACAGAGTCAAGAAAAATGAGCATCATTTTTCACCATCAAAATCCTGATTTGGTAATGATTAAACATTATGCTGTTGATAGTGGCTTATTGCAAAATGATATACAAACTGCTTTGGATAAACGGGAAATAGAAAACAAACCTGCCATTTCAATTGTAGACGATGCGTTAAAAAATGCAGGTCTGAATATTGTGATTCAGTAAAATGCCAGGAACCGGAATCCGGAAACAGCAAACAGAAAACAAAAAACAATAAACTGTAAAAAAATCAACATGAAAAAACCAATAGAAAAAATAACACCCCGTCCTGCAAGACCGGGTATGGTAGGAGATGGGTTTAGGGTATATAATTTTATTCCGGGTGCCAATATTCCCCAACGCAGGATAAGCCCTTTCCTGATGCTCGACTTTAATGCTGAATACGACTTCGGCCCTTCTGAAAAATTAAGAGGCGTAGATGTTCATCCACACAAGGGTTTTGAAACCGTCACCATTGCTTACAAAGGAAGTGTGGCGCATCACGACAGTACAGGCAACAGTGGTATCATACATCCGGGTGATGTACAATGGATGACTGCAGGTGCAGGAATTTTGCATAAAGAATACCATGAAGAACAGTTTTCCAAAACCGGAGGCCCTTTCGAAATGGTGCAGCTTTGGGTAAACCTTCCTAAAAAAGATAAGTCAACTCCCGCCCATTACCAGGCCATAGCGGCAGATCAAATGGGGAAGGTTGAATTGGATGATAGTGCAGGCCAGGTGAACGTAATAGCGGGAGCCTTTAATGAAGTAAAGGGCCCTGCATTTACCTATTCGCCGGTAAACCTGTTTGATATAAAATTGAAAAAGGATAAACAGGTAACAGTGAATGTTCCGGCTACACACAATACCGCTATATTGGTGGTAAATGGCAGTGCGGAAATAAACGGTCAACAGGCTGCTGAACACTGTTTTGTTTTGTTTGGAAATGATGGGGAAGCAATTGAAGTAAAAGCTACAGAAGATGCGGTATTGCTGTTATTAAGTGGCGAACCAATCAATGAGCCCATCGCCAGTTATGGCCCCTTTGTGATGAACACCCAGGAAGAAATTCATGAAGCAATCAAAGAGTTTCAATCTGGTAAATATGGGGTGTTGGAATAATGATTTTTTGAAAGGCCAGGTTATTTTTATATCAGTTGGTTGTGAGGGTGTTCGTCCGGTGCAACCAATTTTTTTATTCATGTTTTTTTTGTGATGCAGTAAATAGCTGACTTATTGCCATGATTATTTTGGAGTTGGTAAGTGGACCTCATCCAAAAGGCTATTTTAATTACAACAGCCGTTATTTTTAAAAAGTGGAAATTAAAAATGTATTAATTTTATGAGGATGGCATCATGTGGGTGGTATTTTAAAATCATTCGACAATTGTTCTATTTCAGCATTTTACAACCCTATATCAGCATTGAACGCAGAAACAAGGGATATCATGCAATGATCAGGATTAAATGCAACACCTTGTTATTGTTACAGGCCGTACTATTCACCAAGCCTGCGTTTTAGTTCTTCAAGTTGCCGGTGCATTTCGTCTAAAGCTTTATCTTTTTCGTCTATCACTTTTAAAAAACCTTGTTCCTTCTCCTCAAACATTGCATTTACGGAACGCCATGCTTCCTGTTCAATTTCGATTTTCTTTTTTTCTTCAGGGTCTGTGCCGGTGTAATGCAAAATATCGGTTATAATTTTCACTTCTTCAAGGTCGGTATCGTGCTTAAACTGCTTGGTGATTTTATTGCTGTCAATAAAGTTGGTCTGTTCGAAAACGCTCAACAATTTGTCCAGTTTTGTTTTGTATTTGTCTGTGATCCGTTCCACCTGAACTATAAAACTGTCATGGGTTAATTTTTCGATAAAGTCACTTTTGTTGACTATGACTTTGTTGTTTACCAAATCTTTGTAGTTTCTTTCTACTTTTAAACAAGGGGAATCAATTTCGGCAAGTTTAAAACCTAATATGTAAATGGTTGTAATGGGTAAAATTGCTTTCGTATTATCAATGGTATCTTCCTTTTTGTATTGTTCGGCAAGATAGTTCCTGAAACGCATCAGGTCTATGTGGTTTTTTGCTTTCTGTATCTCTATCAATACCTTCTTTAATTCACCCGTTCCGGTCCTGATAGTAGCAATAAAGTCAAGACGAAAAACGGCAAGTCCTGCAAGTCCGTCAGTATAGGTAAACTCTTGTGGCTTTACTTCAACGGCTTCGATAATTTGATCCAATAGCGTCCCGATAAAGAATTTGGCAACCCTTTCATTCTCCATCATTCTTTTGAAAACCACATCATATATGGGATTTGCGATAACCATATTCCGATAAAATTAATTCTGTCAAAAGTACATACTTTTAATTCTTTGTCCTAATGCCGATACCGGGTTACGCAGTTTGGAACGGTGGTAAACAACTTAATTTTCAGCAGTAAAGCGGTATGTTGTATTGATAACACTGGCACAATGGTCAATCGTCAATATCAAACTATCTAATAAACTTCAATTGCTTACTTACTTACCGCATCCATTAGTAAATAGTAGGTATACCAATAAATAACTGTCCGTTTCCGGGTGCCGGCAACCTGCTATTCCAACCCGCATTTGCAAATTCATAAAAACACTACATTTGCGTCGTGAAATTGCTGATATTCATATTTACTGTCTATACGTTACTCTTACCATGCTTACCTTGTATGGAAACAGGTTCAGGTGACGATAAAACTAAAACGGCTTTAAACAGATCTTCATCCAATCCTGAAGAACAGCAACACGAAAATGAACCCTGTACTCCATTTTGCAGTTGTGCCTGTTGCGGGCATGGGTCGTTGACCCTTCACATGAATAAAATTACACTTGCCAGACCCCAGGCAAAAAAGCAACAGTCATTTTTTTACAACAACATTTCACTTTCTTCCGACTTCTTCGGTAATATCTGGCAACCTCCAAAGTTTAGTTAATGAATCTTAGCAGGTAAAGTGCTGCCGTTTTTTTTGCCCCCGGTCGCCGACCATTTTAATTATTTATTTAACCAAACAAGAATACATAATGCAAAAAATATTTGCGTTATTGGTAGTGATATTGTCGATGTACACTACCAACGCACAAAATACCTTCAAAGCAATTATTAAAGACGGGCACACCAAAGAGCCACTGGCAGATGTAAATATCAATGTTGAACCAGGTACACAAGGAGCAATAACGGATAATAAAGGATTTGTGGAATTGGCCAACATTCCTGGTGGCCTGCAAATAATAACATTTAGTCACACAGGTTACCAAACAATTACTAAAAATTTCAGCTTCCCCTTAAATTCTTCAGACACAATGGAATTGTTTATGGAAAAGGATAATGAGGAGTTAGCCGGGGTTATTATACAAAGCACCCGAACCGGGCGTACCATAAAAAATTCTCCAACCAGGATTGAAACAATTGATGGCGAGGAGCTGGACGAAAAAAATAATATGCGCCCCTCCAATGTATCAATGCTCTTGCACGAAAGTACCGGTTTACAGGTTCAGCAAACATCGGCTACCAGCGGTAATGCAAGCATACGGGTACAGGGCCTGGATGGGAGGTACACACAGCTTTTAAAAGACGGTTACCCCAACTTTGGAAACTTTGCCAGCGGTTTGAGCGTACTGGAAATTCCACCCCTGGATTTAAGGCAGGTTGAAGTAATAAAGGGACCTGTTTCTACTTTGTACGGGGGCGGTGCAATTGCGGGAGTTGTAAATTTTATTAGTAAAACGCCCAAAGAAAAATGTCAGGCTGATTTTATTTTGAATCAGTCAAATATTGGCCAAACTAATATCGGTGGTTATATCTCTCAAAAAAAAGGAAAATTTGGATATGCCTTCCTGGGCCTGCTAAATATTCAAAAAGCTTATGATGTTGATAAAGACGATTTTTCAGAGATTCCAAAGGGTAGCAATTTTACCGTTAACCCAAGGTTGTTTTATTATCCAAACCCTTCTACTATATTGATGCTGGGCAATAGTTTTACCAAGGGAAACCTGGAGGGCGGCGATATGGAAGTAATAAAAGGAACCGGTATTGCAGGCCATACTTATTTTGAAAAGAATAACACCATCCGAAATACTACTACAGTAGAACTGGAGAAAAAAATTACCAATAAATACATGTTGAAGTTAAAGCAAAGCCTAAGCATTTTTGACAGGCACATTCGCATTCCTGGTTATAGTTTTTCGGGTCTGAATACCAATAGCTTTACAGACGCATCATTGGTTTTCTTTCAAAAACAGCATACGATGATTGCCGGAGTAAATTTTGTGTATGATAAGTTCAGGCAGGAAAATACGGATACGCTCAACGCACAATCATTTACCAGCGGCGCTTATTTTCAGGATACCTGGGATATAAGTGATCATATAAAAATAGAGAGTGGTATACGGGTTGATAACGTGCATTATAAAAATATTCGCTGCAACAACAATCAAACATTCCTTTTACCAAGGATATCATTATTATTTAAACTTTCAGATAAAGTAAGTTCAAGGATAGGCGGTGGTTTAGGATATAAAATCCCTGCCATTTTTACTGAACAAACCGAAAGCATACAATATCAGCAGGTACAACCGTTGAATAATGTTACGACAGAAAAAAGTATCGGAGGTACTGCAGATATCAATTATACAACAAAGCTTGCTGATGATATATCGTTCAGTTTCAATCAAATGTTTTTCTATACAGGTATTACCAAACCATTGATACTGCAAACAGATGTTTCGGGTAATAATTTTTTTATCAACGCAAATAAGCCGATTACCAGCAGCGGATTTGAAACGAATATTAAATTTATTTTTAAAGAAGATTTAAAATTATTTGTTGGTTATACATTCACCAATGCAAAAGCGACTTACCTGGCAACCAAACAGTTTTTACCACTATTGCCAAAAAATAAACTTAACCTTACATTGATGTATGAAAAAGAAGACAATTTCAAGTTGGGATTGGAAGGATATTTTACTGACCGGCAATACTTATACAACGGCAACCGAACGCCATCCTTTTGGGAGTTTGGTTTGGCAGCGCAAAAAACTTTTAAAAAGGTATCGGTTTTCATCAATTTTGAAAACTTCTCTGACCAGCGGCAAAGTAGATACAAAAGGGTAGTAAACCCACCGCATAATAACCCAACGTTCGACGATATTTGGAATCATACCGAAGGCTTTGTAATAAATGGTGGAGTAAAATTAAAATTTTAGGCCATGCAACTATTTTTAAGATTTTACCTGCCTTTTTATTTAATGGCGTACCTGGTTGTAGCCTTTGCATTGCCAACCTATAGAACCTGGAAGCAAACAGGTTTTAATCCGATTACATTTGGTAACACGGATACCGCTCACAATTATATTGGCTTTGTGATGAAGCTATTAATAGGATTGCTCTTTATGGCAGTGCTGTTTTTTTCGGTTGGCGACCATCTATATCAATACCTCGTACCCGTTACCTACCTGCAGAAGGAGTGGCTGACAGTTACCGGTTTATTAATTATTCATGTTTCATTGGTGTGGATTGCCATTGCACAATTTCAAATGAGTACCAGTTGGCGCATTGGGATTGACGAGGCAAACAAAACCGAGTTAAAAACAAAAGGTCTATTCAGCATCAGCCGTAACCCTGTTTTTTTAGGAATGATTGTAAGTGTAGCCGGTTTGTTTTTTATAATTCCCAATACCATAACATTTTTTTTGACGCTTACCACCTATATTATTATCCAGGTTCAAATACGCCTGGAAGAAGAATTCTTAACCCGGCAACACGGCGGAAAATACAGCAATTATAAAGTGACAACAAAACGTTTAATTTAATTTATCCAGGCCTTTAGTTTTTTTTAAATTATTGTGGGTTTATTATAATTGCAATTGAACAACGAAAATGAACCCATTTTATTTCGTGGTACAATTGTGTAATTGTAACTGCAATACATTGTGTTTGCCTGTTTGTAGTTTTGGAAACATAGGATTTCATTATTCAATGCTAATTTTTCATTCGTAAAATGGCGACCCGGTTAGATAAATGAGTAAATAACAGTGAAGGAAATTTTGAGAAAAGGTGATTGTTTTTTCAGGTGATGACGCAATTCTACTTTCAAATTCAAACTCTGGAATGTCATGTATCACCGGCGGTTACAATTGTCTAATTTAGCATTATGAAAGCAGCCACCATCAACGAAATAAAACAAGAACTAAACAGTGTTGCTCCTGCGAAATTATTAGAACTGTGTTTGCGCCTGGCAAAATTTAAAAAGGACAATAAGGAATTATTGAGTTATTTGCTTTTTGAGGCACACGATGAATCGGCCTATATTGAAAGCGTCAAAATAGTAATAGACGCACAGTTTGCCGAAATCAATCATTCCAACTTGTATTTTGCAAAAAAAAGCCTTCGTAAAATATTGAGGACGACAACTAAGTATATACGCTATACCGGCTCTAAGCAGGCAGAAGCAGAATTGTTATTATATTTCTGTAGCACACTATTAAACTCACCAATACCTATTCATAAAAGCACCGTATTAAATAATCTATATCAATTTCAGTTGAAGAAGATCGCAAAGATAATTGCTACAATGCACGAAGATCTCCAGTATGATTATTTAAAAGAATTGAAAAAACTGGAATGATGCAAATTTTAATTTGGCTTTGTATGAATCAATTGTGATAAAATATTATTCACCTACTTTTGGAAAAAAAATCATGGAATTAAAAACATTATTTGAACAGGCTGTAGCCGATAGTAAAACCTTAACCGAAAAACCTGGTAATGATGTTTTGTTGAAATTGTATGCGTTTTATAAGCAAAGTACAGAAGGCGATATAAACATAGATGCACCGTCTAATCCATTTGATTTTGTAGCTAAAGCAAAACATGGCGCCTGGCAAGAGGTGAAAGGAAAGTCGAAAGAAAGTGCAATGCAGGAATATATTGATTTAATTGAAAGCCTGAAAAAGTAAACGCATGAGGAATTAATATAGTTCATTTTGTTTTTTAGTTGGATGAATTGTTATTCTTACGTGTAATTGCCGTTAAATTTTATGGTACTTTAAAAATAAATAGCTGGTTACAAATTAATACCCCTACATTTGCATCGTGATTATAGCTCAATGAGCACATCGTTTTTAGATAGATTCAATTTTTTACTTCTCCAACGTATTAGTTTTCTCTTCTTAAAAGTTTTGTCTTTAGTTACCATCACGGGTATTTTATTTTTTATTTATTAATTTTTAAGATTATGAACATTTACGTTTCAAATTTAAGTTTCAACACAAACGATGCTGAACTTAACGAATTATTTTCAAAATTTGGTGAGGTTTCTTCTGCCAAAGTAATTATGGACAGAGAATCAGGCCGCTCACGTGGTTTTGGTTTTGTTGAAATGCCATCTAACGAAGAAGGTAAAGATGCAATGTTGGGTTTAAACAACAAAGAAGTTGAAGGAAGAGCAATGTCTGTTTCTATAGCTAAAGAAAGAGAAGAAAGAACTGGCGGCGGCGGCGGCGGAAGTCGTGGTGGTTATTCAAACAATCGCGGTGGCGGTGGTGGAAACAGATGGTAATTCCAAACTGATATACTACAAAAAGAGAGTTCATTTAATGAGCTCTTTTTTTATGCCCTAAAAAGCCTCCCTGCCTTCCGAAGAAGGGTTCCTTGTACCCTGCTACTTCATGCATTCTTCAATAACAACACATGTCATTACCCGATAGACTAAGAAGAGTGAGATATTTTGATGTGTCTAAAAAAAGCGGATCTTTCATGGTTTAACGACAAAGTAAGGATAATACCTTTTCACCCCTACAGGGCAATGTCGTTAAGATAAGCAAGCTATTTGAATTGCACCGCTCCTTTAGGGCGTTGATAAGTGATATTATTCTCTTGCCGGCTTTAGCTAAATTATTCTTTCGGCTAAAGCCGTACTTTTTAATGCCCAATTTAATTCCCGTCTGCCGCGGCGGACGGGGCAATTCAAATCCTTAGCTAAATGACATTGCCCTTTAGGGGACGGGGTATTTTTTCTTCATTTTGGGGTTGGGGGCTATCTTTGCCCTCTATGGCTTCCAATCGAACGGCTGCAATCAGCTTTATCTTTATTACCTTATTAATAGATGTGACTGGTATCGGGCTCATCATACCGGTAGTGCCTGGGTTAATTGAGCAATTAATTCATGGTAATATAAGCGATGCTTCCCGGTATAGTGGCTGGTTGGCCTTTGCTTATGCAAGCATGCAGTTTTTGTTTGCTCCATTATTGGGTAACCTCAGCGATTGGTATGGGAGAAGACCGGTTTTATTACTCTCTTTACTTGGATTAGGTATTGATTATATTTTCCTTGCACTGGCGCCTTCTATTGGTTGGCTATTTGTCGGTAGAATAATAGCTGGTTTGGGAGGCGCAAGTTTTACAACCGCCACTGCATATATTGCTGACATCAGTAATCCGCAAAACAGGGCTCAAAATTTTGGTATGGTAGGGGCCGCATTTGGACTTGGTTTTATACTTGGTCCTGTAGTAGGTGGATTGCTGGGCGAATATGGTGTTCGCATTCCTTTCATTGTAGCAGCCTGTTTAAGCCTCTTGAATTGTGTGTATGGCTATTTCGTTTTACCGGAGTCGTTGGCTATTGAAAACAGGAGGGCATTCAATTGGAAACGGGCCAATCCCCTTGGCACCCTGAGGCACTTAAAAAAATACCCGGCAGTAAGTGGCCTGGTACTTTCTTTTTTCCTGATTTACCTGGCAGCTAATGCTGTGCAAAGTACCTGGTCTTTTTTCACCATCAAGCAATTTAACTGGAGTGCAAAAATGATTGGAATCTCGCTGGGCCTGGTTGGATTACTGGTGGGTATTGTGCAGGGAGGACTGATAAGGATAGTTAACCCCTGGCTTGGAAACAAGCGAAGTGTTTATCTGGGCCTGGCATTGTACACTGTTGGATTGTTTTTATTTGCATTCGCATCGCAAAGCTGGATGATGTTTGTTTTTTTATTTCCCTATTGCCTCGGCGGTATTTGTGGACCCGCATTGCAATCCATTATATCCGGCCAGGTACCGGCAAATGAACAGGGCGAATTACAGGGTGGACTAACCAGTATTATGAGTTTGACAAATATCATAGGACCGGTATTGATGACCACGTTATTCTCCTATTTTACAAAGCCGGCAGCTCCTGTCCAATTTGCAGGGGCTGCTTTTTTTTTAGGTGCTATATTTATGGCGGTTAGCCTGTTTTTGGCTTACCGCACCCTTCATCATAATACAACTATTAGCTAATCTATCTTATGTATGATCTCCGGAATAAACAATTTTAAAAATGTATTTTTTATAGGAGTTGCCGGTACCGGTATGAGCGCTATTGCCCAATATTTAGCTGGTATTGGAAAAAACGTATCTGGCAGCGACCGTTTTTTTGCTTCGGGTACCTTTAATGAAACTCAGGAAAAGCTGGAAGCTGAGGGGATACAATGCTTTTTACAAAACGGTGATGGTATTAATGAAGAAACAGAACTGGTGGTTGTTTCTACTGCAGTTGAAGATACTGTTTATGAAGTACAGAAAGCAAAGCAATTAAACATACCAATCATTAAGCGTTCGGAATTACTGGCAATGATTGCCAACAGCAAGAAAACAATTGCAGTAGGCGGAACGTCGGGTAAAAGCACTACCAGCGCTATGTTATTTGATATTTTAAAATTTGCAGGTTTACAACCCAGCATTATCAGTGGGGCAGGATTAGTAAGTATTATTAAGGAAGGTAAAATCGGAAACGCCGAGGTGGGGATGGGAGAGTGGCTGGTAATAGAGGCAGATGAAAGCGATGGTTCGATTGTTCAATATCACCCGGAAATTGGCCTATTGCTTAATATCGATAAAGATCACCAGGAGATTGAAGAGCTGATGAATATATTCGGGCAGTTTAAAAATAATACAAGAGAAATATTTATTGTCAACCAGTCAAATGCTTTGTCGAAAAAATTATCGGTGAACACAGACCAGGATTTTAGCACAAATGAAACCATTGAGGCAGGATACCAGGCGAAAGACTTTCATCAAACCGGTTTTAATATTCAATATACGATATCCGGAGTACGATTTTCAATTAATACGGTTGGTAAACACAATATGGAAAATGCAGTGGCAGCAACCTGTGTGGCCAACCAATTGGGCGTTGACCTAACCGAATGTGCGGATGCTTTAAAAAATTACGAAGGTATTTATCGCCGCCACCAGGTATTGGGACAAAAGAATGGTGTGTGGGTAATAGATGACTACGCACACAATCCGGCAAAATGTGCGGCTTCTATTGCTGCCTGCCAGTATATTGCGCCAAAGGTGGTAGCCTGGTTTCAGCCCCATGGTTATGGTCCAACCCGGTTTTTAAGAAATGATTTTGTAAAAGAAATTGCTACGGTATTAAGGCCGGAAGATGAAATATGGATGAGTGAAATATTTTACGCAGGAGGAACCGCCGTAAAGGATATTTCGGCCAACGATTTGATCACCGATTTAAAATCGATGGGCAGCAATGCTTTTTTTGTAGATAACAGGAATGATTTTGTTGCGACAGTTCGTTCTCATTTATCCAACAATTGTGTGTTATTATTAATGGGGGCAAGAGATCCCGGATTGGAACAATTTGGAAAAGACGTTTGGAAAGAGCTGTAATTTTCGGTTCGCTTTTTGTAAAATTTACACTTTTCTAAAAGGTGTAAGCTTTATAAAAAGAGAAGCGTGAATTTTAAAACCAGGTTAGCTATAATCGCACAAATGAATATTTTTATCAATGACCACGCTCATCATAAATATTGAACAACTCATTGGCACCAGGACCAGGGAGGAGAGTCATGTGCTACGGGGGAAGCAGCTTTCTGAATTGCCCATGGTTACCAATGCCTTTTTATTAATTGAAGATGGAGTAATTGAGGATTATGGCCCCATGTACGAATTGGATGCAAAAGTGCCGCAATTGCCAAAAGATATTATAGAAGCTGAAGGCCGCTTTGTGATGCCTGCCTGGTGCGATAGTCATACCCATACCGTTTTTTCAGGATCAAGAGAAAGTGAATTTGTTGATAAGATAAAGGGCTTAACCTATGCCGAAATTGCGGCACGGGGTGGTGGAATCATACACTCCGCAAAAAAAATAGATGAAACCGGTGAAGATGCACTTTTTAGTGAAGCATGGAAAAGGCTCGAAGCACTCAGTAAACTGGGAACAGGTGCCGTTGAAATTAAAAGCGGCTATGGATTAACGGTAGCAGGAGAATTGAAGATGTTGCGGGTTATTAAAAGGCTGAAACAAAAATCCGCTTTATCTATTAAGGCAACATTTTTAGGTGCCCATACTTTTCCGGTTGAATTTAAGGATGACCACCAGGGCTATATTGATTTAATCATTCATGAAATGCTACCGGTCATTTCATCTGAAAAATTAGCAGATTATATTGATGTCTTTTGTGAAACCGGCTTTTTTTCGCCGGAAGAAACCGGGATCATTTGCAGGGCCGGAATGAAATATGGGTTAAAACCAAAGCTGCATGTAAACCAGTTAAACAGTATTGGGGGAATAGAAGCTGGACAAAGGTTACATGCTGTTTCATTAGACCATTTGGAAACATTAACTGATTATGAAATCGAATTGTTATCCAACCCGGGGTGGCAGGGGCTTTGCACCCTACTGCCTACCGCTGCTTTCTTTTTGCGCATGCCTTTTCAGCCGGCCCGCAAACTAATTGATGCAGGTTGCGCAGTGGCCTTGGCATCAGATTATAACCCTGGTTCTTCCCCATCTGGTAATATGAACCTGGTAGTTGCTATGAGTTGTATACAAATGAGGATGTTACCCGAAGAAGCCATTAATGCCGCAACTATCAATGGAGCTTATGCGATGGAACTTGGGGATCAATTGGGCAGCATCACCATTGGCAAAAAAGCAAACCTGGTTTTTACAAAGCCCATTCCTTCATTGGCTTATTTATCATATTCGTTTGGAACAAATTTAATTGACCAGGTGATGATAAACGGGGAGATGATATCGTAGTGCGTGAATGATGAATCGGCAATCGGCAAAGGGCAATCGTCAATTTGCAGCATCCGCTTTTAGCGATTACTCATCAACTGTTCCAAATTTAATTCGGATTTTTTTAATCAATAACATGAAACAATACCTTGCACAAATTTCTATATTGGTGAACGATTATGATGAAGCGATACAATTCTATACACAAAAACTTGGCTTTATCCTGGTAGAAGATATTCCACTAAGCGATACAAAACGTTGGGTAAAGGTTGCTCCGCCAGGTTCAACAGAATGTTGTTTACTTTTGGCTAAAGCTTCCGGCGAACAGCAGTCTCAATATGTAGGAAACCAAAGTGGGGGGCGGGTTTTCCTGTTTTTGCATACCGATGATTTCTGGAGAGACTATCACCAATACTACAATAATAATATACGGTTTATCAGGGAGCCTGTTAAAGAAGAATATGGAACAGTGGCGGTTTTTGAAGACTTGTACGGAAATCTTTGGGACCTGGTAGAACCTTCCAAAAATAGTAAATCAACTTCCATTTAATTTGCTTAAAATACATCCTCTTTTATTTTATATTTCTCTCACAAGATTTGTTGGCTGAACCTCCCGATATGTTTTTTCCAATACGGACTTTTTGATTAAGGTTTACTTTTTTGTTATTAACAATCCATTTGTAAACAACTGGAATATTAATGAATCCTATACACATTAATAACAATTAAAAATAAAAATCATGAAAAAAACATTTACACTTTTAGCAATTGCAGCCTTCATTTCATCTGCTTCGTTTGCCCAGGGTAATCACTCATGCGATAATAATTATAGAAATGACAGAGACCGTGACGTAGCCGTAATTAATAATGGAGATAGGAACGGTTATGGTAAAAACAGGGGTGCATATTATTTCAGCCCGAGAGAAAGGGATATGCAAATAAAATCAATTAACATTGATTACAACCGAAAGATTGAATCTGTAAACAGAAAGTTCTTTATGAACAGGTCTAAAAAGCAACATATCATTTATTCATTAGACGTACAAAGAGATACGGAGATTCGTTCAGTGATTGCAAAATTCAATGATCGCAGAAATCGTTTTGATGGCCGTGACAGGAGGTATGACGACCGCGGTAGAAATAATAAATGGTAGTTCCATCAATAGTTTTAAAAATAAAGCCCGATTTTACGGGCTTTATTTTTTCTCCGGATATGAAACTCCGGAACGGAAAACAATCTGCAGTATTATACGTACAGCACATTAAAAGCGTGCGTTTCAAATCCGATAGCTATCGGATCGCTCCTGATTCCGGTTGGTGAGGATCGACCGGGCTGAGCCGGGGTTTGTGCCCTCACAAACCACTTGAGGTAGCTACGTTTTGGAATGCACCCTATTAAAATAAAGGCCATCAATTCAGGGGGATTTTCCATAACTTCCCTGTATGAAACATTTTAAGTTCTATACTAAGGAAGATATTCTGTCTGTTACAAGAATCAGGCGTTTTGAAACCAAAGTGGGTGAACGTATTTTGAATATTGGATCGGATATGGAATGGGTTGAAATGATGCGACATTCCAGGGCGAAGTATGTGCTGATCGGAATTCCGGAAGATATTGGTGTAAAGGCAAATTATGGAACAGGTGGTGCTGATACTGCCTGGTTACCTTTTCTAACTGCTTTTTTAAATATCCAGAGCAATGATTTTTTAACGGGCGAGGATATTTTACTATTGGGGCATTTTGATTTTGGAGATATTAAATACCTGGTTGAAAACAATGCTTATGGCCAGGAAGAATTGATTGACGCCTACCGGCATGCATTAATTATGATTGATGAACAGGTTGAAAATTTAATAAAAGTAATCGCCTCATTTAAAAAGATACCGATAATTATTGGCGGTGGCCACAACAACGCTTACCCTATAATTAAAGGCGTGGCAAAGGGGTTGCATAAGGCGGACTTGTTGCCGCTTTCTCAAATTAATGTCATCAATTTAGACGCCCATGCTGATTTTAGAAATTCCGATGGAAGGCATAGTGGAAATGCGTTCCGGTATGCTTCAGAAGATGGATACCTTGGGAAATATTCCATTATTGGTTTGCATGAAAATTATATCTCCCAGAATGTTTTAATGGATATTTACAATGATCCGTTTGTAGATTATATCAGCTACGAAGATATTTTTATTCTGGAGCGGAAAAATTTTATCCAGGCGGTAGCCCATTCTACTGGATTTACGGAAGATACTTACACAGGAATTGAACTGGACCTGGACAGTATTGAAAATGTTTTAAGCAGTGCAGCCACACCAACTGGCCTTACTCCCTTACACGCAAGGCAGTTTGTAACCTTTGTTGCGCAGGATGCTAAACCCGCCTATCTGCATATATGTGAAGGAGCTACCCAATTATCGGATGGCAGCAAAAATGAATCAACAGGAAAGTTGATCAGTTACCTGGTAAGTGATTTCATAAAAGCATCATCCCAATCTTAGCAGGAGGTCGCCACAAATGCATCAATCATCACTAATTTAAGTTCAAAATTATTCGGGTACCGGGCGTTATGAAAAATAGAAGGGGAGTTGTTTTAAATGGTTAATAGCCTCAGTGTAATAAATCTGAAATCTCTTTTTCTTCTGCGATCCCTTCTTTACGCCACACCTGTTTACCATCTTTAAAAAGGATAAATACCGGTAACGCAGTTACATTGTACTTTTTTAAGAGCTCCTCATCCCTTCCTCCATCTACTTTTACCAGCGTAAATTTATTGGAATTATTATTTTGTAGGCTTTTTAACACCGGCTCCATTTGTTTGCATGGCGGGCACCACTCAGCTCCAAAGTCAACCAGTACTATTTTTGATGCATTAATCGCATTATTAAATTCATCGATACTCATTTGTGGTTCATTGGATTTTCCTTCCATTGCCTTGTTACCAGCTTTCCATGCGTTTATTCCACCTTTTAATTCATAAACTTTCTGGTAGCCCAGTGCCCTCATTTTTTCTGCAGCCGCTGCACTTCTGCCACCACCCAGGCAGTAAACATATACAGGCTTCTCTTTATCAATAAAGCCAATTCTCCTTGAGAATTCATTTTCATCTTTCCAATCGGCAAGCAGCGCATTTTTTAAATGACCGGTTTTGAATTCTCCTGCAGTTCTTACATCCAGCAATTGTACAGAATCTTTATTGGCTAAACCTTTTTCAAATTCAGTAGCCGATAAAACAGTACTGGTTTGTGCGGTGCCTGAAAATAAAATAAAAGTCAAAAAAAATGACCCCATTATCCGATAAGTTTGCTTCATTAATTTTTTTGTGCAAGCTACAAACAAAAAACCATCCACCTTCCGGTGAATGGTTTATAAAATGCTAAAAATATATTACAACGGGGAAAGGTATTGAGCATAAGCATAGCCTTCTTCGCCATCCTTTGTTTTAATTTTCCACCAGCTATCATCTGTCTTTTCAATTAATGTAACCACCTCATCATGGGCAGCCTTACCAACGATATCTCCCTCCGTAGTTGGGGTGCTCCTTATATTTAGGTTAGTAGAATCGGTAGTTACCTTTAACCGGGCACCTGCATCAGCCTTAATATCTATATTCATCAACAGATCGCCACTTGCCATTGAAGGGTCAATTTTATCATACAATGCCCAAAGCGCATCATAATCCGCAGTACTCTTTGCAGTACCGCTTACGTGTAATACACCATCTTTTTCAGCAACGGCTAAGTTTGATACAGCCAATGTGGTGGCAGTTTGTATTAATTCAGCGTATTTATCCTGGAGTGCCATGTTGTTAGTGTTTGTGTGTGATTAAGAATTATTTCTTGTCAGTTAATTTACTTACATCAGATTTAACTTTCGCAGCAGCAAGTATCTGCATAATTTTCCTCCGGTTTGCTTTGGTAACTTCGCCTGTAAGCACTGCTTTATCACCTGAAAATTCAACAGTTACGCCATTAATGTCTTTTAATCCATCTTTTACTCTTTGCTGGGTAGCTTCATCTAACACGGTGGTCATAGAGTCGGGAGCTGTTACCGGGGGAGGTGGGGGTGCCGTAATAGTTAAATTATTAATTACTGACTTTACACCTTTCACTTCCTGCGTAATTTTTTCGCAATCTGCTTTGCAGGCATCGTCCTTGCATTCACCTGCAATGGTAGCTACACCATCCTTAACATCTACTGTTGTTCCAGTCATGTCTGGTTTTGCTTTCAGTTTTGTTTCGATGGCAGTCTGAATGTCTCCATCTTTTGGTGAACAGCTTGTAAATCCAATTGCAACTGTAATGGCCACAGCCATTAATAATCGATTAATTTTCATGTTTTATTTGTTTTTTGGTTTGGAATCATTCTTAAAGGTATGTTAAGGGAAATTGAATTTTAATATTTATTTCAGGATATTTGTACTATTATCTGTAACTCGTATTATGTTATTTTTTTGCTATCGGAAAGGGTAGCGCAATTAATTGATGCAATAAAATTTTGCAGGAATAATGCCCCTAATCCTAAGAAGCTGTTTAAAAATGATTAATTTGTTTACCATCATTAGTTTTTTATGGCATCGACATTGGCGACGCTCCGTTTAAGTTCAGTTTTTTATGGCATCATCGGCTTTCTGACTCAGTTACTCCAATTAAATTTAAACAGCTTCTAATACTTTAATTAACTAAATAACTATTCAATTTTTTAATATCACCTTGTAAAAACCAAACTACACGTTATCTTGATCATTAAACTTAAGTTTGGCTTTTAGATTTTCAACTACGTTAAATATAATCGGGCACATAGCATAATACATCATTGTACCAAATAACCGGCGGGTGAAATTAGGCTTGTGCAGGTGCGGAAACTCCCTGCATTCCGTAAACCGGTGTTGATATATAGAACATTTGGTTCCACTTAAAAAATGACAAGGAATTGTATTGATGATCATCCTTCCATGTTCGCTTTCTTCTATATAATTCTCCTTAACCGCCAACGGACTTATCTGCAGATTTGTAGCGAGTGATTCAACTTCTTCTTCCGTAACATTTATCATTAATGATTTACAACAATTGCCACATTGTGTACAATCAATTTGGGCTGTTACTTCATCATTCAGTTGATGAACGATGGAATCTATTTGTTCTCCATCTTCTTGTTTAAGAAATATTCTGAAACTGTCATTTTCCGGTTCTTTTTCTGCGGCAATCTCCCTGATCTCTGTTAAGTTCGTTTGTAAAGGCACAAAAATTTATTTAGTAAATTAAAGGGGCAGGAGCATTCACCATTCACCCAATATCAAAATACAACAGGCAAATCCTTCATGTCATCTGCGACAATTGTTTTATCCAGTTGTTTTTTGACAAGGCCTGGTGCAGTTTGTTTCTTTTGTTTTTGCAAAGATTGGTATAAGCCTTTCAACGACCAATGATTATTGGGGTTTTCTTTCAGGTCTTCTTTAAAAACATTTTCTGCTTTCGAAAATAAACCGCCTTTTAACAAAGCTGATCCAAGGTATGGTCTTGCAGGCAGTATCCAATCCCTGGGTTCATTATATATTAGAGCGGCTTCGTATATTACTGCCGCTGTAAAAAGTTTTACTGCGGTTGGAAGATCATTCTCCTGTTCTGCAATAATGCCTTCCAGTAATTTTACAGCAACTTTTGCCGCATCCGCCGGTGAATTAAATGGTTGCATTACTACCAGCATATCTGGTTTGTTCACATTCTCCTTTACTATTGCCAGTTCCTTTTTGGCGGCTTCTACATTTTTCTTTCTTGCGAACGCAATACCCCTTGCCCAATGGCTTAAAACATTTGCGTAAATATAACTTTCGGGTATTGATGGAGCATCCAGAATTTTGTCCCATTTGCCAAACCTGACTTCATTTATAACCGGCACCATATAAACATATTGAATATAGCCACCCAATGGGGCAGGTATCGACATAAAGGAAGTATCAAAGCTTTCCCTGCATGCTGTTGCTGTTTTTGAACTATAGCTATAACCCGATCCCAGCATGGCACAGGCGGTTTGCATGTGCAGGTTATGAATTAAATAAAGTGGTGCATTATTAGCAACTTCGGGATAAACAGACAGGTAATCATTGTATCCCTTTATCGACATTTCATTTACTTTCATTCCTTCTTTATAATATCCGCTGCGGATATAAATGTGAGAAGGCATGTGTACCATATGTGATACGGAAGGCATCAATTTAGATAAACGATCTGCACTTGGCAGAGCCCTTTGCGGATTATTGGATGCTTCTACGGAATGAATGTAATAATGGTTGGCTCCCGGATGCAACAGTGACTTTTGCAACGTTTTTTCCAGTACTTTCAGTATAAGGGGAGTCCAGGGTTGCGCATCTCCGTTATGTTTCCAGTATTCCCAGGGATGCAGCAGCATCATGGCATCTGCATACAGCGCAGCCACATCCGCATCATCCGGAAATTGATTGTATCCTTTTTGCATTTCATTGGTGTACAATTCATTTAATGATGCCCTGCTGATAGTACTGTCTGATGAATAGCGCAGCGCCATCGCTTGTATTAAAACTTTTTCCTTTAAGGTGGAGGTTGCCGACAGGGCAATTGCTTTTTGTGCAGCAGTAAATGCCTCCGGAGTAGATGAATAAGCGAAGTCGTTAATATTGGGGCCATAAGCCAAAGCCTGCGCCCAGTATATCATTGCATTGCCATTGTCAAACTGTTCCGCCTTCTTAAAAGAAGCCATTGCCTCAATAATATGAAAAGAATAATACATGTTAATACCTTGTTGGAAGTATAACCGGGCACTATCACTTTTTGATGCGATGTTCCATTGATAATTTCCCCAGCCTTTTAGTATAGTAATTCCTTTTGCAAGACTGTCGGTATTTAGATAATTCCAATCCGGGGAGCATTGTACGAGAAACTTATTTTTAAATATCTCCTGTCTCGAAATTAATTTCAGTTTGCCATCGCCGGTTTTTTGTTTGTAATGAAATGCAAAAAGCAGCAGTAAACCCATAAAAGAGGCTGCAAACAATAAATTTTTTTTCATGTAAAAAGGTTAAGCAGTTATTAAATGTTCCCAGTGAAATTAGGATTTTCAGCAGGTATTATTTATGTATACTTCAAGGTTAAAACGTACACACCTACTTTTTCCTGGTAGATTTTATTTCCATTGTTTTTACTTCAGTGCCGGTCTTATTGTCGTACATCTCCATTACCTGGTTGTCTTTATCAATAAATTTAATTACCTGTTTGGTCATTACCTCTTTGCCCGACATAGGGTCAACCATTTTTCCTTTTAAGGTGATCGATTTAGTTTGATCATCCCATGTTCCCTCCATTGTAAGGGTACCGGTACCAAAATTATCAATCCAGGTAGAGGTAAAAACCTTTTTTGCATTGTCGTAGCCCATTAACCCCATGCCTTCAAAGGGCATGCCCATCATAGTACCAGTTGATTTGGATACCTGGTAGCGGCCCCCCATTATCATTTCGCTTTTAGAAGTGGTAATGGTTTTTTCAGGAGGAGCGCCAGGTGCCATCCACATTGTTATTTCATCACTCCATTCTCCGATATAGGCGGCCATCATTTTATGCACTTCACCTGGTGCCATATAAGTTTGCCATGCTTTCATTTCGGCTTCACTCTGAGCAGAAAGCCGGGTAAAACTTATTAATGTAATAAGACTGATTAATGTGATAGTTTTTTTCATGATGTATAGTTTTAGGTAACAAAATACATTTTATTATTTTTAATTAAAAGCCGGTCCTGTAAATTTTATCCACCTTTTGCCTTGGTGTTTATGCTGTATTTCAGAGTAACTAAAGACTATTACCGGCAGTAAAAAATTAACCTTGTGGTTAATGGTTAAATCAATGGGAGTGGTGTTGTTTACCTTTTAAAAAGTACAATATACGGAGGGCTCCCCATTTATGCACAGGTGTTTAAAACCCTTCTATAGTTCTCTATCCCTGATTAACTATATTTGCATCATTGAAAAAATACTAAAAAAATTAGTAGCTTGCGCCTCTTATGCACCAATAATAGTTGCCAGGTAAAATTTGAAGGCAGAATATATTGAGGGGAAGTTTAATTGAAAAACAATTGTTGAAGTGTGCGACGCAACGATGTTAAATAGCATTCCTGTAGCTGGAAACAAAAAATATATGGCAGAAAAAGAAAAAATTGAAGTTGATTATAATGAAGATTCCATCCGCAGCCTTGATTGGAAAGAACATATTCGCCTCAGGCCCGGAATGTACATTGGAAAGTTAGGCGATGGAAGCAGTGCGGATGATGGTGTGTATGTGTTGATAAAGGAAGTGATTGATAACTGCATTGATGAACATACCATGGGTTATGGCAGGCACGTGGATGTGCGGATTGATGGAAAAACGATTACCGTAAGGGATTATGGCCGTGGTATTCCGTTGGGTAAGGTAGTGGATGTGGTAAGCAAGATAAATACGGGGGCAAAGTACGACAGTAAAGCATTTCAAAAAAGTGTGGGCCTGAATGGTGTGGGTACAAAAGCGGTAAATGCTTTAAGTGATTATTTTAAGGTGACCGCTTACCGGGAAGGCAAGGAAAAAACCGCCGAGTTTCAAAAAGGCGTTTTATTAAAGGAGCATAAAGAGGTGCCGAGTAAAGAAGAGAACGGCACATTTGTAACTTTTATTCCGGATGAATCCATCTTTAAAAACTTTCATTTTGTACAGGAATACCTGGATAACCAGTTTTGGAATTATTGTTACCTGAATGCAGGACTGGTTATGAACCTGAATAACAAGCGATATGTAAGCAAAAATGGATTGCTCGATCTGCTGCAGCGCAAAACCAATGAAGATGAAATCCGGTATCCCATCATCCATTTAAAAGGAGAAGATATCGAACTGGCTGTAACCCACGGCAATACTTACGGCGAAGAGTATTATAGTTTTGTAAACGGGCAGTTTACCACACAGGGCGGTACGCATCTGGCCGCTTTCAGGGAAGGCTACGTAAAAACAATCCGTGAATTTTTTAAGAAGGATTACGATGCCACGGATATCCGTGGAAGCATTTGCACAGCCCTGAGTGTAAGGGTGCAGGAGCCGGTGTTTGAGAGCCAGACCAAAACAAAACTGGGTTCGCAAACAGTATCGGAAGGTGGACCAAGCATGAAGAATTTTATTGGTGATTTTTTAGGAAGAGAACTGGACAATTATCTGCATAAAAACCCGGCCACGGCCGATGCCATAAAGAAACGAATTGAACAAAATGAAAGAGAGCGGAAAGAATTATCCGGCATTCGTAAACTGGCTAATGAGCGGGCTAAAAAAGCCAACCTCCATAATAAAAAGCTGAGGGATTGTAAGTTTCATTACAACGATGAAGCCACTGGTAAAGACAAGGAGAATATCCTGGAAAAACAAAAGGAGAGTACCATTTTTATTACAGAGGGAGATAGTGCAAGCGGTAGTATTACCAAGGCAAGAAATGTAAATACACAGGCTGTATTTAGTTTGCGTGGTAAGCCTTTAAACTGTTTTGGCCTTACCAAAAAAGTGGTGTATGAAAATGAAGAGTTCAACCTGTTGCAACACGCATTAAACATAGAGGATGGCTACGAAACTTTGCGTTATAACAACATTGTATTTGCTACGGATGCGGATGTGGATGGCTTGCACATTCGTTTGTTGCTGATGACTTTCTTCCTCCAGTTTTTCCCCGACCTGGTAAAAAATGGTCATGTGTATATTTTGGAAACACCTCTGTTCAGGGTTAGAAATAAACAGGAAACTATCTACTGTTATGATGAAACTGAAAAACAGGATGCAATAAAAAAGCTGGGCTCCAAGCCGGAAATCACCCGGTTTAAAGGTTTGGGTGAAATTAGCCCGGATGAGTTTGCCAGGTTTATAGGACGGGATATGAAACTGCAACCGGTGATGATGTTGCCCGATACGCATATACAGCAGTTGCTGGAATATTACATGGGAAAGAATACTCCCAGCAGGCAGGACTTTATTATTGATAATTTGAAAGTGGAGCTGGATTTGGTGGAAGATGGTGTTTAATTAAAAATTCGGAATTAAGAATTAGGATTTTTTTCTGCAAGAAGCGTAAGTGATAATTGAAATATCCTTTAAGTATAAAATGTATAACCAAATAGTTAAATATTTTTTATGGATAAAGAGAATATCATTGTTGATAAATCGTACCAATTTGGATTAAGGATTGTCAAGCTTTATTTATTTCTCAGAAAAAATAAAGTAGAAAGAGAATTGATTATTCAACTTTTGAAAAGTGGCACATCTGTAGGAGCCAATGTAGAAGAAGCTGAAGGAGGGCATTCAGGTGCGGACTTTATTCATAAAATGGGAATTGCGTACAAGGAGGCCCGGGAAGCACATTATTGGCTTAGGCTTTTGCGGGATAGTGGCTTGCTTGATACTAAATTAGCTGATTCTTTTTTAAAAGATGGGGAAGAGCTAAAGAAAATACTTGCTTCAATTTTGAAAACTTCGAAGGGAAAGAATAATTAATTTAGAATTAAGAATGAAAAATTTAGTATGCCTAAAATGCTATAAATGTTTGTTTGGGTTTTAAAGTACTGGTTAAAATACTGAAGAGAATGCGACTGAAATTTGATGACAATGCGATTAAAAATGATAATCCACTTTAGAAGGAATTCTTCATTTTTAATTCCTAATTTTTAATTAAAATATGATACACATAGTATTTAACGAAGCTGATATAAAAGTTTTAAAAGAAGCCCTTGCATTGGATGAAACACTGCAAGGCGAAGTAATTCAAATAAAGGATGATTATGCAGTTGGCCCTTTAAATAACATTTACCTTGGTGAGGGGATAGAAGCCCGTAAACAGTGGTGGCAGGAAGTGTTGGCCGGAGGTGACTACGATGGCAAAGTAGATTCCGGTGAAGCGGATGATTACAAGACCGTTGCTGAATTGGTGGGTACCTTGCGTAGAAATGAAGAAGAAACCATCTGGATATGGGCCGCACAAAACAAACATGACGTTAGCGGTTACTACTGGCTCATCAGGTACATGAAAGAATTCCAGGGCAGGGTATTCATACTTTACCTGAATAACCTACCCTTTATCAATGAAAAAGGAAATATATTTTATCCCAACTGGTTACACGAAATTCAGCCCAAAGAATTTTTAAAAGCAAAAAAATTAGCCAGGGAAATCACCCTCAGCGAGTTTGAAGTTGATCCGGATGAATGGACAAAACTTTGCGATGAAAACAGGGGAGTGCGTTTACTGGAAGGCGGTAAAAAGCTGGCCCAGGAAGACTATGATTTTTACGATGCGGAATTAAAAAAGCTGATCACTCCTGACTGGCAGAAAGCATCTAAAATTATCCATCAGCATTTAAATAAAGCAACGCATACTACCGGCGATGCTTATTTGTTGTGGAGGCTAAAAGTAATGATTGCGCAGGAGATGTTTGATGTACAGGGCAAGGTTGGAAATATGAAGGAATTTGAAATAAAAACGAAGGCGGGAGTAGCCGTTTAATTTTTTTGCCACAAATGCACGAATAAATAAAGGTTTATTGATCTGATTTGTGTATTGATGGCAACCAAAAAGGATACATGTTAAACTGAAAAATCATTTTAAATAACTTTTGAAGGTTATGGAAATAAAGGCAATTCATCATGTGGCAATACTGACTGATGACTATGAACGCAGTAAACATTTTTATACGGATGTGTTGGGTTTTGAGGCGTTGAAAGAAACCTATCGGGCCGAAAGGCAATCTTATAAATTAGACATGTCTATCAACGGGCAATATCAAATTGAATTGTTTTCATTCCCGGAATTCAAAGAAAGGGCCTCCTTCCCGGAGCAGAAGGGGTTGCGGCACCTGGCATTCGCTGTAGCAGATATAGAACAATCGGTAGCAGAATTGGTAAGCAAAGGGGTAGATGTACAAGGCATACGGACAGATGAATTGACCAACAGGAAATTTTGTTTTTTTTATGATCCCAACGGGCAGCCGTTGGAATTGTATGAGATATAATAACGAGGAAAAAAATGGCAACAAGTAAAAAGAAAGAAGATTACATCCACACCGACAGCGGCATTGGCGGGCAATACAAAAGCTGGTTTTTAGATTATGCCAGCTATGTTATTTTGGAACGGGCTGTGCCGGCCTTGGAGGATGGGCTAAAACCCGTTCAGCGCCGCATACTGCACGCCATGAAGGAAATGGATGACGGCAGATTTAATAAAGTAGCCAACATCATCGGGCAAAGCATGCAATACCATCCTCATGGAGATATGAGCATTGGCGATGCATTGGTAAACCTGGGGCAAAAAGATCTGTTAATTGAAACCCAGGGAAACTGGGGCGATGTACGCACCGGCGATGATGCGGCGGCTCCCCGGTATATTGAAGCAAGGCTCAGCAAGTTTGCATTGGAAGTTGCCTTCAACGCAAAAACTACTGACTGGACCGTGAGTTATGACGGCAGAAAAAACGAACCGGTAACGCTGCCAATGAAATTTCCTTTGTTGCTGGCACAAGGTGCGGATGGTATTGCGGTAGGTTTGGCAACTAAAATTTTACCACACAATTTCTGTGAATTGATTGATGCTTCCATCAAATATTTACGAGGTAGAAAGTTTGAATTGTTGCCAGATTTTTTAACAGGCGGTACAATGGATGCCTCCAATTACAATGAGGGTAAAAGAGGCGGCAAAGTAAGGGTAAGAGCCATCATTGATGAACAGGATAAAAAAACACTGGTTATTCGAAGTGTTCCTTTTAGCGTTACTACTACCCAGTTAATGGAAAGCATTGTGAAGGCCAACGACCAGGGGAAAATAAAAATAAAAAAAGTACTGGATCATACCGCGGCGGATGTTGAAATCATCATCGAACTGGCACCAGGTATTTCACCTGATATCACCATTGATGCCTTATATGCTTTTACCGATTGTGAAGTAAGCATCTCACCCAATGCCTGTGTAATTGTAAATAATAAGCCACAGTTTTTAGGCGTACCTGAATTGTTGCGAACAGCAACTGATAACACAAAGGAATTATTACGGAGAGAACTGGAGATAAAGCTGGGTGAATTACAGGAAAAATGGCACTATACTTCATTGGAGAAAATATTCTTTGAAGAAAAGATATACAAGGAATTGGAGAAGAAGCATGAAACATGGGAAAAAGTGCTGGAAGCGATTGATAAAGCCTTTACACCTTTTAAACATTTATTGCGCAGAGACATCACCCGGGAGGATATTGTAAAACTGACTGAAAAGCCGGTACGCCGTATTTACCGGTTGGATATTGATGAACTGAATGAGCAGATAAAAGGGTTGGAAGCCGATATCAAACAGGTTAAATTTGATATTGAACACTTAACGGATTTTGCAGTAGCCTACTATGAAAACCTGTTGAAAAAGTTTGGAAAGGGCAGGCAGCGTAAAACTGAGATCAAACAGTTTGATACCATACAGGCCAAGTCGGTAGCCATTGCCAACATAAAATTATATGCCAATTTCGCCGATGGTTTTATTGGAACCGGGTTAAAGAAAGACGAATTAATAGCGGAAGTTTCTGACCTGGATGATATCATTGCCTTTACAAAAGGCGGCATCATGAAAGTGGTAAGGGTGGTTGATAAAGCCTTTATAGGAAAGGATATTTTGCATGTTGCCGTTTTCCAAAAAAATGACGAACGCACTACCTATAACATGATTTATGTAGATGGAAAAACCGGAGTGAATTATGCGAAGCGTTTTAACGTAACCGCTATTACCCGGGATAGGGAATACGATCTTACCAAAGGAGAAGAAAAGAGCAGGGTGCATTATTTTTCGGCCAATGCCAATGGCGAAGCGGAAGTAGTAAAAATCGTATTAAGCCCAAATTGCAATGCCAAGAAAAAGGAACTGGAGTTTTATTTTGAAGAACTCGAAATAAAAGGCCGGGGTCCTTTCGGCAACCAGGTTACAAAGTATCCTATTAAATCGGTCAAGTTTAAAGAGGCGGGTAAGTCAACGTTGGATGCCAAAAAATTATGGTTTGATAATAAATTTGGCCGCTTAAATACCGATGAGAAAGGAGAGTACCTGGGTAAATTCGATGCGGAAGACAGGTTGCTGGTTGTATTCAATGATGGCAATTATGAAATAACCGACCAGGAATTAACCCAACGCTTTGATGTGGAAAAAGTAATACTGATTGAGAAATTCAGACCCGAAAAAATAATTACCGCTGTATATCTTGACAATGAGAAATTACAATACAATATCAAGCGCTTTAAAATAGAAACCACCACCTTACACAATAAATTCTTTTTTATAAAAGAAGGAAAAGATAACCGCCTCGAAATGGTAACTACGGAACTGGAACCTTTATTAATTGTAAGAACAGGTAAGGGCCAATTGGTTCGGAGTGCAAAGTTTAAAGTAAAAAATATGGTGGAAGTAATGGGCTGGAAGGCTGTGGGAGCGAAATTGACAGATTATTCTAAAAGCGTGGAAATGGAATGGGAAAAGAAAGAAGAGACGGATAACCTGCAGGGCGATTTGTTTGAATAAAGTTTTTTTTTGAATAACATCACAAATAAAAAAGAGAAGCATGGTATTTACGTGGCTTCTCTTTCTTTTTTATGAATTCAAAAAAAAGGAATTTGTTCAACAGGTTTTATAATTGACGGGGATATAATTTTTATAGCTGGTATACCTGTATTTCAAAAATGGTTCAATTCAGAAGCAACATGTGGTCCCGGTGATGATCTAACCTAAAGGAAAGTGGAAAAATAAAAGGGGAAGGGATAGTGTCAATGTGCGGTTACCTGCCTTCATGAAAACCTTCTTTACTCCAGCTACATTTACAATAGGATAATTCATAACTATCGGAGTGGCTGGATCAGGTAATACACCTGTAAGGGCATTATTACAATACAGGAAGTACGTATATTACAGCATTGTTTTTATCATAAGATCCCGGTTACTTATGAATATTGGCTAGTCTGCTTTACAGTATATACAGGGTGCAAAGCAAAGACTGGTCAGTCATTTAAAAAGATTGTGCAGTCTTTTTGATAATAAAAAAATGAATAAAAATGAAAAAGATTGCTATCCTGTTTTTTGCCTGGTTGATTTCATTCGGAATGAATGCCCAAACTATCAACCGAAAACAACAGCGGCCAAATATTGTCATCATTCTTTCAGACGATCATGCCTACCAGGCCATCGGTGCTTATGGAAGTACATTGGCTAAAACTCCTCATATTGATCGCCTTGCCAAAGAGGGCGCCCGTTTTAACAAGGCCTATGTTACCAATTCAATTTGCGGCCCCAGCCGTGCGGTGATCTTAACCGGTAAGTACAGTCATAAAAACGGATTTAAGGACAACGATCATTCCGTATTTGATGGCAGCCAAAATACCTTTGCAAAAGAATTACAGCATGCCGGTTATCAAACTGCCTGGATCGGTAAATGGCACCTGACTAGTTTGCCGCAGGGTTTTGATTTCTGGAAAATTCTTCCCGGACAGGGACATTATTATAATCCGGATTTTATACAGATGGATGGTAACCGGCAACGTTTTGAAGGATATGTTTCCAACCTGGTAGAAGATTTTTCAGAGGACTGGTTAAATAAACGGGATGCATCCAAACCTTTTTGCCTGGTGATTGGCCACAAAGCGGTACACCGTACCTGGCTGCCCGATATAGCTGACCTGGGCAGGTATGATACCGTACAATTTCCACTCCCTCTAAATTTTTATGATAATTATGCCAACCGAAAAGCTGCTGCAGTTCAGGACATGACCATTTCAAAAACAATGCTGCTGGACTATGATCTTAAAATGAAAATGGATGAACAGGAAAAGCGGGGTTTTGAAAGATTAAATGAGCAACAGCGGGCAATCATTGAACCTTATTATCAAAAAATTGAAGCAGGCTTAAAAGCCGGCAACCTATCCGGAAATGCCTTAACGGAATGGAAGTACCAGCGTTACATGAAAGATTACCTAAACACGGCCCAGTCAATTGACCGTAATGTTGGGCGAACCCTGGATTATTTAGATCAACACCACCTGAAGGAAAATACCATTGTGATTTATATGTCGGACCAGGGCTTTTACCTCGGCGAGCATGGATGGTTTGATAAACGCTGGATGTATGAAGAGTCGTTCAGAACGCCGATGCTGATGCGTTTCCCCGGCTTAGTAAAACCTGGCAGTACAATCAATCAAATGGTGATGAACCTCGATATTGCACCCACCATGCTGGATGTAGCAGGCGTAGCCATTCCAAAAGACATGCAGGGCCAATCAATGTTGCCGATCATCAAAAATAATAGTGCACCCTGGCGCAATCAACTGTATTATCATTATTATGAAAATACCGTGCATAGTGTATCCCCGCATTTTGGCATTAAAACAAAGCGGTACAAACTAATTCGTTTTTATGAAAGGGTAACAGGTTGGGAACTGTACGACCTGCAGCAGGATGCGCATGAAATGAAAAACCTATATGGCCAGAAGGGCTATGAAACCATTACTACTCAGCTGAAAAAACAGTTGGCTCAGTTGATTGATCAATATGATGATAAGGAGGCGAAACAAATATTGGGTGATACAAAGAAGTTATAAATTGTCATCCATAAGATAGATAACCGAAGAATAGGATGAAAGACCCATCCTTCCCCAGCAACGTACCAACGAGCCCGGCAGAGGCGGGAAGGTTGTGCGATCAGTAGACGTCACATACAGCAAAATAAACCCAACCTTTGCATAATCTTTATGTCATGCAATAAAGAAAACCTGCCATCTGGCTGAGAATCCATTCAAATACATCCATAGTTCAGTGTCATTTTACCTGACTAGTCAACATGTTTTTTAACCTGTTATCAATTATAAGGAAATGGAAGATGTGGGTTTATTAGTGAAAGATTGGTCAATCGCCTGCCCTGCTTTACTATCACGATTGCAGAATGGAAATAGTAAGGGTAATTCTTTACACAATTTAATGGTAGGTACAATCAAAAATGGGGAAGCTTATGGGTAAGCAAATTCGTAAATAGCCTTCATTAAAAATTTCACTGGCCCGATTATAGTATTAAAGCAAGGTGTTCCTGCAGCGAAGGTTTTTTACTTTTTTTTTTATTTTTTAAAACCCAAAATTATTAACTTACAAAGACTGTGTAAGATTATTTATTCAAAAGGAATTATTTACAGTTATCATTGCTTTTTTTAATCATTTATCTGATAGTATTATGACATATTGCCTGGGCATTAAAGTAAAGGAAGGATTGGTTGGTATATCTGATACCCGTATATCCGCTGGAACCAGCACAACGGTTAAGAAAAAAGTTTTTGTTGTGCAGAATGCTACCAATAGCTACTTTATCATGACCAGCGGACTGCGGTCTGTAAGAGATAAGGCCGTCCATTATTTTAAGGAATTAATAGATAGTGGGACTGAACATGATAAATTATATAAAGCCGTGAATTTATTCGGTGAACAAATAAAACGGGTATCTGAGGAAGACAGCGAAGCATTGTCTAAATCAGGGTACAAATTTAACCTGAATGCCATTGTAGGAGGCCAGTTAAAAGGGGATGAAGAGCACAAGTTATTTCTATTGTATTCGGAAGGTAACTGGGTGGAGTTGGACGAGGGAAGTCCCTATGCGATCATTGGAAATACGGGGCAGGGTAAGGCCATTTTAAACAGGGTATTAACGGTAAAAACCACCATGAGACAGGCATTAAAAGCAGGTTATCTTTCATTTGATTCTACCAGGGTAAGTTCAAATGATGTTGAATTTCCTATTGATGTGGTGCAATACGAAAAAAATAGTTTTTGCATGAAGGAAAGCCGGTACGAGTTTAATGAATTGGCTGCCGTATCAGCACAGTGGAATCAATTGCTAAAAAGGTCTTTGGATGATATACCGGAGGCGTGGATGGAAAAAGCATTTAATAACCCATCTTTATAAGAAAATAAAATCAGCTACCATTATGAATTTTAAAGTATTCAGCGAATTGAAATACGAAGTAAGTATCCCGACTACTTTTATTTTTAATATCCAGGCTATATCAACTTCCAGCCAAAATATTATTGAAGAAAAATTAATTGTCGACCCGGCAATGAAATGGGAAGAATTTACTTCTTCCACAGGGGAGGCGAGGTTTATTATGCTACAGGTGGGAAAAGAAACTGCTTTTACCATCAGCTATGAAGCTACGGTAGATTTACACTACAATATCATTGATCAGAAACACCTGTTGAATACCGTGCCGGTTAATAAATTAGAGGCCGACGTAATTCCCTATCTTTTTCCCAGCAGGTATTGCCAGTCGGATAAATTGCAGAAATTAGCCACCAAAGAATTTGGCCATATTGAAAATGCATACGCAAAAGTGGCCGCCATCAGCGAATGGATTTACAATAACGTGGAATATACCGGCGGCGTTACCAATTCAAGTACATCCGCTCATGATACATTAACTGAAAGGGTAGGAGTATGCAGGGATTTTGCCCATTTGGGAATTACCCTGTGCAGGGCTTTATCAATACCTGCCCGTTATTTTACTGGGTATGCGTATAACCTTAATCCACCTGATTTTCATGCCTGCTTTGAAGCTTATATTGGTGGTGAATGGATATTTTTTGATCCAACCAAACTGGTTCCTTCCAATGGGCTGGTTAAAATAGCCAGTGGAAGAGATGCAGCCGATGCAGCGGTAGCCAGTATCTTTGGCAATACCCGGTGCACATCCATGGTTGTAAAATGCGAGTCCATTGATCCGGATTTTAAGCCATACTATATGCACAATACCGAATACCAGAAAGGACTTTCTTATCAATAACATCGTTCGGCCAGAAAGTCTATTTAATCAACCCGGGAAATTTTTAATCCTGGCCGAAACTGTCGTATAAACTTTTGGAATAATAGGTAAGTAATGTACTGAAGTAAACTGTATCGGGATAAAATTTCTATTTATTATATTCCCAGAACCTCATCTTTTTTAATACATATAGCAATACATTTTAACCTCCTGAAAATGCCGGAATAATTGAGCAGGATTAAATTCATGCATCATTTATCGGGAAATATTACATGGGGAAAACTTTACAATAAATTAAGATTACAACACCCCATTAACATATAGATAACCTATATCTTGCACCAACTTTTATCAATCATATCCTCCGCTTACCTATTTGATTAATTGATCAGTTATCAATTATTTTTTACATTTAAAACTATTGTATGGTAAAATTATTTACACTCAGATTTTTATTACTGGTACTGATTTTTGGTTCTACTTTATCACAGGCTAAAGCCCAGGTTACCCATTTAGTAATAAGCCAGGTATACGGGGGAGGTGGAAATTCGGGTGCTACCTACAAGAACGATTTTATTGAAATTTTTAATCCCACTGCTGCTTCGGTAAATGTTACAGGATGGTCCGTGCAGTATGCTTCTTCTTCAGGAACAACATGGCAGGTAACCGCTTTATCCGGAGCCATTCCAGCCGGTGGCTATTACCTGGTTCAGGAAGCGCAGGGATCTGGAGGAACAGTCAACCTCCCTGCACCTGATGCAACAGGCACCATTGCCATGAGTGGATCAGCAGGTAAGGTGGCATTGGTAAGTAATAATACAGCCTTATCCGGATCCTGCCCTGCTGGAGGTGCCTTGGTTGACTTTATCGGTTATGGCACTGCAAACTGCTTTGAAGGAACTGCAGCCAGTCCTGCGCTTTCCAATACCACTGCGGCATTAAGAGGGAGTAATGGCTGTACAGATACGGACGTGAATGGTTCGGATTTTACTACCGGTGCACCTAATCCCCGCAACGTTTCCTCGCCGGTTAATATCTGCGGAGGTGTAGTGAAAACAGTTAGTGTTGCTGCCGGTACCGATGCTGCAGAACCTGCAGCCAACGGAAGTTTTACCATCAATTTAAGTACAGCAACAACAGCATCCACAGATATTAATTTTGCCTTTGGAGGTACTGCCATTTTTGGCACAGATTATACGGTTGCCTACTCTGCCGGATCAACCATTTCAACCACCGCTGCAGGTACACTTACCTTGCCGTCCGGAACAACCAGCATAACCGTAACAATTACTCCCATAGATGATGCACTGGTAGAAGGAGCTGAATTGATTTCATTAACATTATCATCACCCACCGAGGGCTATACCATCGGTACTGCTTCTCAAAATATTAACCTGGCAGATGATGATGTGCCAACGGTATCGGTTATAGCAGGATTAAATGCCGGCGAACCTGCTACCCAAGGTTCATTTAATATTACCTTATCCGATCCTGCACCGGTGGGTGGAGTAACGATCAGTTATACTTTAGCTGGTTCAGCTACTTTAAATACAGATTACAGCGATCCGCAAAGCGGAAGCATTACCATTGCTGCCGGAAGCACTACCGGTGCTATTTTGATCAACACTATTGATGATATGGTTTATGAAGGAACAGAAACCATTGCGGTTACTCTTGCCACAGCCTCGAATGGCTATTCTATTGCCACATCCGCTGCTACAATAAATCTTATGGATGATGAGCCGCTTCCTGCAATTGTAATCAATGAAGTATATGGTGGCGGAGGTAACAGTGGCGCTGAATTCAAAAATGATTTTATCGAATTATACAATCCAACCAACTTTGCTGTAAACCTCGCCGGATGGTCTGTGCAATATGGATCTGCAACAAGTACTACATGGTCAGGAAAAACGATCCTTACCGGAACCATAGCTGCCAAAGGATATTATCTGATACAGCAAAGTGCGGGTTCGGGAGGTACTACGGCCCTGCCAACACCGGATGATATCGGTACCATCAGCATGAGCGGTACTGCAGGTAAGGTGGCCCTGGTAGCCAACAGCGTTACATTATCAGGTGCATGTCCTGCCGCCGCTTCTTATGTTGACTTAGTTGGATTTGGTTCTACGGCTAATTGTTTTGAAGGTGCAGGTACTGCTCCGGCCCCCTCCAATACTACTTCCATACAGAGAAACCCAAAAGGTTTTGATACCAATAATAACAATACCGATTTCGTGGTCATCACTCCGGCTACACCTAAAAACTCTGTAGTGGATATTATTCCACCTGTAATTTCATCCTTATTCCCTGCTGATGATAATACCGGTGTGATGACTTCATTTATTGCCAACATTGTCTTCAACGAGAATGTTCAAAAAGGAACCGGCACGATACTGCTTAAAAAACTATCAGACGGCAGTATCTTTAAAACAATCGATGTTGCCAGTTCCGAAGTTTCTGTAGCGGGCACTTCCGTATCATTCAATATTAATTCACTGGCATTTAATACTGCGTATTATTTTGAAATTAGTGCGGGAGCATTTATTGATGGTAATGACAATAATTTTGCCGGACTGTCGGGGACTACAGCATGGAACTTTACCACCATAGCTACTCCGCCAATTGGATTACTGGGAACAACCTATGATTTCAATACCTGCTCCGGCAACCTTCCGGGTGGTTTTTCTCAATTTAATATCGTTGGTTCACAGGTATGGAGTTGTACTGCATTTGGCAGAGATGCCGCTAACCCGCCATCGGGCAGCGCACCAAATGGCTTGCAAATGAATGGCTTTGCAAATGGTATTGATAACAGTAATACAGACTGGTTGATTTCTCCTTCCTTCGATCTTACCGCAACAAGCTTTCCGCTTTTATCTTTCTGGAGCAGAACTGCATTTGCAGGTGCTACCTTACAATTAAAAGTATCAACAGATTACAGCGGAACAGGCGATCCAAACCTGGCTACCTGGACTGACCTGAACGGTAAGTTTCCTTCGCCTGTTTCAGATGTATGGACATTGAGTGAAAATATCAATTTGTCCAATTACAAAACGGCGAATACTTATTTTGCATTTGTCTATTCATCTACCACCGAAGATGGTGCACGATGGACGCTGGATGATATTACCGTTACCAATTCGCCCACAGCTCCCCCGGCCAGTATCACTATCAGTACTACGGATATTCAATACACTTTTGTAGCGAATGGCAGTACCCTTGACAAGACCTTCACTTTCACCGGCAATGACCTTACCGGGGATGTAACACTTGGATCTACCGGTGCATTTTTACTTTCCAAAGATGGAATCTCTTTTAGCGCAGCGCTTACCTATACACTGGCGGAAGCAAATAATATTTTGAAAACTGTGTATGTAAGATTTGCACCAACTGCCGCCAACCAGAATTTTAGCGGCAGCATCACTATCAGCACTCCGGGAGTTACCACTTATACTATCAATTTAAACGGTAGCAGTATTGATCCAATTACTACGTTGGAAATAGTAAACTGGAACATGGAATGGTTTGGTGCTCCTAACTTCGGCCCCGCTGATAATAACCTGCAGGAGCAAAATGCAACCACTGTTTTAAAAACGATTGCCGCAGATATTTATGGTGTAGTGGAAATAGTGGACGAGGCAAGATTGCAAAACGTGGTAAACAGCTTAAACGCAACTTTTGGAGCCGGCACCTATAGCTATCAAATTTGTGATTACGGATCTCGTGTTAACCCTCCGGACCCTAACGGCGGACCATTGGCAGATGCGCAAAAAGAAGCGTTTATTTACAAAACAGCCTTATTCAGTAATGTAACTACCAGGGCTTTGATCAATAATCAAAATATAAGCAGTACCTCTTATAATAGTTGGGCAAGTGGCCGGTATCCGTTCCTCATGACGGCTGATGTAACCTTGAATTGTGTTACTAAAAAAATGAATTTTGTGTTGTTACATGCCAAGGCCAACACAGCGCCAATTGCTACCTCGTATGCACGCAGGCAGGCCGCCGCCAACGAGTTGCATGATACATTAACTACTTATTTTGCCAATGATAATGTAGTGGTGTTAGGTGATCTGAATGATGATCTTGACCAGTCCATTACAGCCGGTTTCACCACTACTTCCTATAGTTCATTTACTACGGATGCGGCTAATTTCTTTGCGCCAACTTTAGCATTGAGCCTGGCAGGTAAAAAGTCGACCGTGAGTTATAATGACGTAATTGACCATGTAATTGTATCCAATGAACTGGTGCCAAATTATTTGCCGGCTTCCGCGACTATTTTAACGGATGTTGCCAGCCTGATTAATAAATATGGCTCCACCACTTCAGATCATTACCCTGTATTTACCAGGTACATTTTCCCGAATGCTGTCGCACCAGTGGTATCAGGCTGCACGGCAAATGTAATGGCTTGTTCAAATGCCACGGGTATTTACACCATTCCTGCTTTCACCGCTACCGATGATTGTAATGATCCCATCAGCTATACTTATACAATTAGTGGAGCCACCCAACGGAGTGGCACGACCAATAATGCAAGCGGCATGTTCAGCCCTGGCACAAGTACAATCGTATGGACTGCTACCGATGGCTGGAACAATAGCGCAACCTGCTCCACTACTGTGACAATAAATGAAAGCCCGATGGCAGTTATACCAAATGTTTCTGTTTTACCGTTGGGTGTAGCTGTAAATACCGTTTACATAGGTTATGCACCTGCTTCGGTGCTAACCGTTACAGCAATTCCTTCACTTGGCACTCCTTCTTATACTTTCAGTTGGTCGGCAGGTTCAGGATTGGCAATTATGGGGGGAACGGCAAACCAGGCATCAGTAAAAATATATGCAACCGGGTCTGGCATTTACACTTCCACTTTGACGGTAACCATCACCGACAGTAAAGGGTGCAGCGTTTCTAAATCCATCACTATTCGTGTGATGGACGTACGGGGTGGCAATAAAAATGACAAAGTACTTGTTTGTCATAATGGTAATACATTGACAGTTTCAGACAATGCAGTTCAAAGTCATTTGAACCATGGAGATCGGTTAGGTGCTTGCGACAAAAAGCCAACAAATAAATTGTATGTTTTATTGAAATGCGTACTTTCAAATTTCCCGAACCCTTTCCATGGCTTTACAACAATTAAGTATAGCCTTTCGTTAGACAGTAAAGTTTCAGTAGAAATAAGCGATGTGTTTGGCCGGAAAATTACAACGTTATTTAACGGAGATAAAAAAGCTGGTTCTTATACAGTTGATTACAATACGCTGAACCTGCGAAGGGGTATTTACTTCTGTAAGGTTACAGCTATTTCAGACGACCAGGCTTCAGTACAGACAATCATACTGTTGGCACAATAGCTCATTTAATTACAACCTGAATTTTAAGAGCGGCTAAATGCCGCTCTTTTTTGTATTATGAAAATTGACTGTTGAATTTAATCTTGCACCCGTCAGTTTCTACATCTTTTTGATTGCGCATGTTTCATGGCAGAATAGCTGTGCTCCTGCGGGATGTAGGAACATTTAATAGTGTATCACCGGGCATGATAACGCAGGAATGAAAGCAGCTAGAGTGATAGGGGAGCAACTTACCAACAGTTTTACCCTAACCGCTTTATTTTTTGTAAATAGGATTGCAAATAGCTTGCCTTTTAATTTCTTTTTAAATAATAAATAAACTATCATGCACAAAATATTAGTTACCGTCCTCCTGGCAACTATGGTTTTGTTTTGTAAAGCCCAGGTAAAAATTGGCTATAATTCCGGTACCGTAAATTCAGGTGCGATCGTGGAACTAAGTAAGGATATTGGTGCTGCGCCTTCAACATGGAGAAGTTTTTTACCACCAAAAGTAGATTTTACTAAACCTGTTTTTACTTCCAATACGGTTTGGGGAATTGCAGGTACGCCTGTAGCCGGGGCGATGATGTATAATGTTGGTGAAATATATAGTAATGGCTTTAGTGCCTCTACCTTTTTCTTAGGAAATAATTCCAGTGTCAGTGAGGGGCCTGAATATTATACCTCCTGTTATAGCCCAAGTCCATCAACTTTATTGGCCACAGATTCTTATTCCCAGGTAATCAGCACGCAAAACAGGCAGTGGTGATTGCACTTTGTGTTGTAATGAATTTGAACGGGTAAAATAATAGTGAGCCTGCAATTTGGTATTACAATTTGCTGGTCTTTTCTTTTAATTGCAGGTTTAGTATTTGATGATTTAAAGAATAATCTACCGGCACATCAATTACATGAACGCCATTATTATTTAAACAAAACTCAAGGATACTGTTTAGGCTATTGTCACTATCTGCCCTGTGACCGACGGCTCCATAGGCATTGGCGTAAGCTACAAAATCGGGGTTGTTGTAGTCGAGCCCAAAATCCGGGAATTCCATTCCCTGTTGTTTCCATTTTATCATACCATAAGCGCCGTCATTTAAGATAAGTACCGTTAAATTTAGTTTTAATCGAACGGCTGTTTCAAGTTCCTGCGAGTTCATTAAAAAGCCGCCGTCCCCACAAATGGCCATTACTTTTTTATTTGGGTTAATCAGTTTTGCAAGTATGGCTGATGGAAAGCCGGCACCCATGCTGGCCAATGCATTGTCCAGTAACAACGTATTGCGCTGGTAACCGGCGTAATTGCGGGCAAACCATATTTTGTAAATACCATTATCAAGGGTAACAATACCATCATCAGGCATTTGATTTCTGACGATTGCTACCAGTCGCTGTGGCAGTACCGGAAATCGCTGGTCGTTTGCATAAGTATCAAGGTCAATCTTAATTTCATTTTTAATTTTTTGGTAATAGCCGAAATCCCGGTTATTGTCTGCTTCAATTGAATGCATAATCCGCCTGATACTATCGCTGATATCGCCAACCACATCCAGTTGCGGAAAATACACCTCATCTGTTTTGGCCGGAGAAAAATTTACATGTATTACATTTGTTCCGTTTTCCTTCATGATAAACGGTGGTTTTTCAATTGCATCATGCCCCACATTTATAATTAAATCCGCATTGCGAATGGCACAGTGCAAATAATCATCTGCTGATAGTGCAGCCGTTCCTAAATACATCGGATGTCTTTCGTCTATCACACCTTTACCCATTTGAGTAGTAAAAAAGAAGATGCCGGTTTTTTCGACAAACTCATTGAGCGCTTCACTGGTATCTTTCCGGTTGCCACCAGCCCCAATTAGCAATAACGGTTGCTTGGAAGATTTAATCATTGCGGCGGCAGCTAAAATGGCTGCTTCAGCGGCTTCCGGCTGGTAAGTTGGTGTTACATTAAAAATACGGTTGTTGCATTCGTCGGCTGCAATGTCTTCCGGCAGTTCAAGATGTACGCTACCGGGTCTTTCAGATATGGCTATCCGAAAAGCTTCCCTTACCAATGAACCAATATGATTCGCATTTACAATTTGCCGGGTAAACTTTGTGATTGGGCCCATCAGCTCAATAATATCTACAATCTGAAATAATCCCTGTTCGCTTTTTTTAATGGGTTTTTGGCCAGTTATCATCAGCATTGGCATACCGCCCAATTGAGCATAAGCAGCAGGCGTTACCAGGTTGGTGGCACCAGGGCCAAGTGTGGCAAGGCATACACCGGGCTTACCCGTGAGGCGACCGTATGTAGCAGCCATAAAACCTGCCCCCTGTTCGTGCCTGGTAAGGATAAATTTAATTTGAGAGTTTCTGATCGATTCTAAAAGATCGAGGTTTTCTTCGCCCGGAACGCCAAAAATAAACTCTACGCCTTCATTTTCCAGCGCCTTTACAAATATGTCTGATGCTTTCATATCTTAATAATGATTGATGATTGTGATAAACAGGTGTAACAGTATTCAATGCTTCCTGACTGTTAAAAATATCATGCCAGTTAATGCATGGTAATTAATGAGATGGAAGCTATAGGATAGTGCGTCAATTTTTGCACTGTTTGTATCTTTCCAGTTCATACATTTCCTGACATTAAATGTAGGAATTTCTTAAACGATGATTTCTCTCCACAGAGAATGGGTTGTGGTACCGTTGTTTTTGCTTCTAAGAACAGAAGCGATAAAATGAAAACTGCCTTCTTTTGTATTGTACGGAAAGCAATTTGTTTTTTTTAAAATTAAATTTTAGATGAATCGAGTTTTCCACCATTCGCAGATTGCAGTTAAACGATTTTGGTATAAATAAATGACCTCCTTCCTTCGATAAATGTAGATAAATGGTTAAGTTGCACCGCTTAGCAATTCTCAAATTCAATTACAATTTTTACATCAATAAAAATCTTCTTATGCGATTAAAATCCTATTTACCGGTTGTAGCTATTATTTCAATTTCTTGTATCTGCGGTTGTGCTGATAAAAAAAAGACAGATAATCCTGCAGTTGCCAGCCAATCTAACTCAGATTATAAACCGGCGTTTCCGGGTCAAACAAAAATCGGGAAAGTTAGTACTGCTGTCCCTTACACGGTTGAAAAGATTGCTGAAAATTTAGGAAGGCCATGGGCAGTAATTCCTATGCCGGATGGAAGGCTGCTAATTACTGAAAAATCGGGTTTTATAACACTGCATGGTGCCGATGGTAAATTGCTTAAAAAAATAACGGGTTTACCGAAAGTGGAAAATACCTCCCAGGGTGGCCTACTGGATGTTGCGCTGGATCCTGATTTTGCCCAAAATAAAATCATCTACTGGTCTTATTCCGAAAAGCAAGGTAGCGGCAATTTAACCGCTGTAGCCAAAGGGAAATTGTCGGCAGATGAATCTGCATTGGAGAATGTGGTGGTGATATTTAGGGCCACGCCCGAACTGGACAGTGAATTGCATTTTGGCTCCCGCTTGCTGTTTGATAAAGACGGGAACCTTTTTGTAAGTTCCGGTGAACGGTCCATTTTGGAAGGAAGGAAACAAGCACCGTTACTTAACTCAGGCCTCGGTAAAATATTTAAGATCACCAAAGAGGGTAAACCTGCACCCGGTAATCCTTTTATAAACCAGGCAGGTGCCATGCCGGAAATCTACTCCTATGGCCACCGCAATCCACAGGGTCTCGACATTCACCCGGTAACAGGCGAATTGTGGGAAGCTGAATTTGGACCAAGGGGAGGAGATGAAGTGAACCTGGTAAAGCCAGGTAAAAATTATGGCTGGCCAACAATTACTTATGGTATTGAATACGATGGTGTTAAAGTAGGCGAAGGCATCCAGCGGAAAGAAGGCCTGGAACAGCCGGTTTATTTTTGGGATCCGGTTGTTTCGCCCAGTGGCATAGTGTTCTACAGCAGTGATTCCATACCAGAATGGAAAAACAATTTATTCATTGCATGCCTGAGCGGTAGTCAGATCGCCCGGCTGGTAATTGAAAACAATAAAGTAGTGGGTGAAGAAAGTTTGTTCGCTGATAAGCACGAGCGATTTAGGGATGTAGCTCAATATAGCGGGAAGCTGTATGCCATTACAGATGGAGGTAATTTGTACAGGATTGGTAAGAAATAGGAAGAAGGTAGAGAAGGGAAAATATGTCGTCTGTCACAATGAAGAAGTGGTAAAGTCAATAACCACCTTTTGGAGTTTATTCTTGATTTCTTGCCATGTTGCAGGTATTAACTCTATAGGGTTTTGTTCTCTATCTGCAATTTCAAAATTTGTAAGACTGTGAATAATATAACCGGTATCAATTTTTGGGAACTTGGATTTGAATATTTCCAGCATTTCATACAATGAAAAATTATCCAGCAGAAAAGCGATATCCCAAAAATCTTTTTTGGAGAACCGGTTGCTCAGGGCCTGTAGTTTCATTGGAATCATATCTGATACAGATATCAGCCTTGATTCCTCAATCGTTTCAAAAGGAAGCAACCAATTAAAGGGATATAGAACAAAATCAACTTTTACGTTTTCAATAGTGAACATCATTGTTTGATTTTGTTCAAACAATAATTCAGCGGCAGGGAATTCCGATGTAATGGCCTGAAAAATGATGCTATTCTGATACGGTGTATGAGTAAAGAAATCGAGGTCAACAGAGAGTCGATGGCCTAACCGTAATGCCAGGTTTGTGCCACCTCCCAATGCGAAATTATTAATTGGAGAAAGAGCACAAATTGTTTTTAATAATTCCAGGGTAGTGGGTTTAACTGCATTTTGTTGTAGCATGAAAAATCAGTTTTCTGAAGATGTAAGATAGTGCAAAGAAAACTCAGTACAGGCTTACGAAGGTATGCGGCTTGTACAATCTCTTTCCGGATACGGGATAAGTTATAATATTTCATGATTGCTACCTGGTCATTCCAGGTTCCATAATTAAACACTTTCTCCATTACAAATAAAGAAGATTTTTCAAAATCTAATTCGTCAAATGGGATGTCCCAAAATGCTTTTTTTGAAATGGATGGTTTTGACATGATTATTATGTGTACGGGGTAAAGTTAATCATTAGTAACTTTTGTATTTGACAATTGGTGCCTGTCATGTAAGGATTTTGTCTTCGTGTTTATTATGCCGGAGAAAAACGGTTGGGGTGAAACTCTCCTTATCACCTGGTAGTAAGAAGTTACTTCTTCACCCTGATATATTGTTCGATATTGATTCTGTTTACCCCCGCACTTTCCACTATCTCCACACCACTTTGCGTAAGGGTATCATTTCTTATGTTGATGGTAAATTTAAAATCGTTGCCCTCCCAATCCCTGGCACTGCAATATTCCAGGTGTTCGGTGTACAAACTGTCGCTAATCGAATAACTGCCACCTCCTGAAGAGAACACAGCCCCCGAGTCTTTTCCTTTGTTCAAATCATGCTGTAAAAAAGCAAAATGTGAATCGTTGATAATTTTAATGAAAGAGATATTTTTAGTGTAATCAGTTACCACACTATCGCCCTTTTCTATCACCGTACCAGTAAGAAGCCGCCAGGTTCCTACGACTGATGAAGTTGATGGTTTTAATGCTTTATTATCTATTTGTCCACCACAAGACATTAATGAAGTGGCAATAACTGCAACAAATATTTTTATTTTCATAGTTGTTTAATTTTTTCCCAACGTTATGCATTTAATGTAGAGAGCAAGTTAACGACTAAAAGATAAATATTGTAATATTAACCCATAACCTAAGCTGATAGAGGTTTTAGTTCATCGCCTCAACGTCCTGCACCTGTCGTGGAAAATAACTTTCGCTGTTTTTGGTCTTCCATATTATTCCGAAGCCCACTGCCCGCCGTTGTTGTGTGTTCGTGCGGACGGTAAGAAGGGGTGGCTACACCAACAACTGGAAAGTCTGAAGCCTGCCGCAGAAATAACAATACAGGTAAATTCTGTTCGACCGTTATAAGCCTTCCATAATATTCCGAAGCCCACTCCCCGCCGTTGTTGTGTGTTCGTGCAGAAGGAACGAAGGGTTGGCTACACCAACATCTGGAAAGTATGAAGCCTGCCGCAGTGATAACAATACAGGTAGATTCTGTTTCGACCGTTGTAAGCCTTCCGTAATATTCCGAAGCCCACTCCCCGCCGTTGTTGTGTGTTAGTGCGGAAGGTGCGAAAGGGTGGCTACACCAACATCTGGAAAGTATGAAGCCTGCCGCAGTAATAACAATATAGGTAGATTTTGTTTCGACCGTTGTAAGCCTTCCTTAATATTCCGAAGACCACTGCCCGCCGTTGTTGTGTGTTCGTGCAGAAGGTGCGAAAGGGTGGCTACACCAACAACTGGAAAGTCTGAAGCCCGCCGCAGTAATAACAATACAGGTAGATTCTGTTCGACCGTTGTAAGCCTTCCGTAATATTCCGAAGCCCACTCCCCGCCGTTGTTGTGTGTTCGTGCAGAAGTTAGGAAGGGGTGGCTACACCAACAACTGGAAAATATAGGTAGATTCTGTTCGACCGTTGTGAGCCTTCCGTAATATTCCGAGCCCACTCCCCGCCGTTGTTGTGTGTTCGTGCAGAATGTAAGAAGCGGTGGCCACACCAACAATTGGAAAATACAGGTAGATTCTGTTCGACCGTTGTGAGCCTTCCGTAATATTCCGAGCCCACTCCCCGCCGTTGTTGTGTGTTCGTGCGGAAGGTGCGAAAGGGTGGCTACACCAACAACTGGAAAGTCTGAAGCCCGCCGCAGTAATAACAATATAGGTAGATTCTGTTTCGACCGTTGTAAGCCTTCCTTAATATTCCGAAGACCACTGCCCGCCGTTGTTGTGTGTTCGTGCAGAAGGAACGAAGGGTTGGCTACACCAACAACCAGAAATCTGGAACCCGGCGCATTAGAAGCAATAAA
>Ga0209181_10000616_pt1 | contig 66066 bp, 54 predicted proteins | sample MAT05_FD_187208 | JGI IMG/M metagenome (GOLD analysis project Ga0209181, IMG submission 187208) | Freshwater microbial communities from Lake Fryxell liftoff mats and glacier meltwater in Antarctica - MAT-05 (SPAdes) (version 2) | ecosystem: Environmental > Aquatic > Freshwater > Ice > Liftoff...
CAAGACAGCAGACACAAGACTTCAGACACAAGACTTCAGACACAAAACTTCAGACACAAAACTTCAGACACAAGACTTCAGACACAAGACAGCAGACACAAGACAGCAGACACAAGACAGCAGACACAAAACTTCAGACACAAGACAGCAGACACAAGACTTCAGAAGTAAGACACCAGACACCAGTATGGATTATTAAGGCTACAGACTAATAACCGACATTCCCCATACAACTTTTCATTTGGCTTACTTTTCTTATTAACTAAAAATAAATGTACAATAAACTGATTATCAATATTTATTTTTTAAAATATTCTTGCTTAAAAATACAAAAGAATAAAAATAAATTAAATGCCAGTTTTAAATTTTTTACTGGGAAATGTCGGTAATAAGTAGGTACGTTGAAATAATCGCGGTTTTGAATGTTATTAGTTGCTTTATTGTTCACCCGTAGCCCGTCCATTTGGGAGCTGTGGACTACTCAATGTTCTACAAATATAATAATATCTCCAAATTTTCAAGTAAAAAAAGAATGTTATACATTTTTATCTGTAAATGAATTAGTTGATAGTGCTTAAATAATTTTTTTGCAAAAAAAATATTCAAGCACTATCAACTAATTCATTCCCGTGCTACTCATATATGGAAAATACAAAACAACAGTTAGAACACCTTGCCGCCATGCGTGCGATGATGGAGCGCAGCACTCGTTTTTTGAGCCTGAGTGGATTATCCGGCCTTTGGGCGGGATTATGTGCTTTGGCCGGAGCGTTTTTCATATATAATTACTTAGAAATGCGCCCTTTTGCCGTTGGTGGTAAATTTGATTATTACGAACGCGCCATTCGGGCAGGCCGCTGGGGAGGTGACTATGTGAGTGTATTTATTGTATTGGCCTTGGCCATTCTTGGCACCGCCTTGGCAGGAGGCATCTTTTTTACCTGGCGAAAGGCACGCCGAAAGGGACACAAAATGTGGGATGCATCGTCGAGGAGGCTGCTATGGGCCTTGTTTGTGCCATTAACCGCAGGCGGAATTATATGTCTGGGATTGCTGCTGAGGGGATATGTCAGCTTGCTGGCACCCCTGACATTGATTTTTTACGGCATCGCTTTAGTCAGCGGCAGCAAACATACGCTGCGCGATGTAGAAACACTGGGCATTTTAGAAATTTTGCTGGGATTAATCGGCATTTTTTATCCCGGCTACGGATTAGAACTGTGGACAATAGGTTTTGGTATTTTACACATCGTTTATGGGGCAGTAATGTACCTCAAATACGAAAAAGTCGAGGCATGAAAGATCTCATACGGCAACTCAATCCGGCTTTCGATCACCGAAACAGATTGGGCATCATGTCTATCTTAGCCGTAAATGAACGGATAGACTATAATACTTTGAAAGATTTGCTCAACCTGACGGACGGCAATCTTGCCAGCCACTTGCGTGCGCTCGAAACAGCCGGGTATATGGATGTAAAAAAACAATTTGTCGGCCGCAAACCTCAAACTACTTATGGCGCGACAGATGACGGGAGAGCTGCTTTTAAAGCCCATTTGGACACGCTGGAAATTGTGTTGAAAATGGGCAGAGAAGAGGAAGAATAAGTTGATAGTCAGAGATGGTTGACACTCCACAAATTTTATCGCACCAGCAACATTATTTAGACCATTATGAATAAGTTGATAGTCAGAGATGGTTGACACTCCACAATCAGACAGTTGAATGCCTGAATGTGGAGTATCTGACTGTGAACTGCCGACTGTGACTGCCGACTGTAAACTACCCGACTGTGGACTGTCCGACTGCGAACTATCTGACTGTGAACTGTCAGACTGTGGACTGTCAGACTTATTTAATCCACCCAATCTGCCAAAAAAACATTGGTGTCGCGACCGCCGCCATTGTTGCGATTAGAGCAAAAAACCAATTGTTTGCCGTTAGGAGAAAACATCGGAAAAGAGTTAAAAATACTCTCCGTAGTAACCGCTTCGAGGCCAGTACCATCTAAGTTAATTACATACAACTGAAAGTCATATCCTCGTTTGGAATGATGGTTGCTGGAAAATACAATTTTTTTGCCGGAAGGGTGAAAAAATGGTGCCCAATTGGCTTTGCCGAGGTATGTTATTTGCCGGGGATTAGAGCCGTCGGCATTGCAGACATATATCTCCATTTCTACCGGAGCCACCAAGCCTTGTTTCAATAAATCTTTGTATTCTTTGATGGCCTCTTCCGTTTTTGGGCGGCTGGCGCGATAAACAATCTGTGAGCCATCCGGGCTGAAAAATGCCCCTCCATCGTAGCCCAGCGCATCAGTGATCTGCTTTTGGTCAGAGCCGTCCAAATTCATTGTCCACAGTTCGAGGTCGCCACTTCGGTCGCTCGTAAACAAAATTTTATCTCCTTTCGGGCTGACCACCGCTTCCGCGTCATATCCCGGCGTGTTAGTCAGTTGTTTGATAATCTTTCCTTTTCTATTAGATACAAAAATATCGTAAGTGCTGTACACCGGCCACAGGTATTTGCCTCCCTGCCGAAGATCGGGAGTAGCGGGGCAGGCATGGCCGCCCTCGTGGGTGCTGGCAAACAACATATCTTTGCCATTTGGCATGAAATAGGAACAGGTGGTGCGACCCTTGCCAGTACTGATCATGGGCGGGCGGTAGGTGGGTTTATTGGCCGCTTTTTTTAGTTTCATGGCAAAAATTTGGTCACATTGGAGACCCCACTGTTTATTATTGCTTTGAAATACCAATTCTTTCCCGTTGGGGTTCCAGTAGGCTTCGGCATTATCTCCTCCAAACGTCAATTGTCGTATGTTTTTAAGGTGCTTTTCCGGCGCTGGGGGAGCGGTTGGGGGTGGTGTTGGTTGTTGAGAAAATAAAAAAGTGCAAACGGAAAGGAGTACTGTAGTCGAAAAAAAGCGCATTCGGAGAGTGCAAATAATAAATGATGAGTTGTTAGAACAAGAGCAACAATGCTCAAACAGTTAATAATGTTTTGCAAAAAGCAAAAAATGACATAATTCTGAATAAAGAACGGGTAAACAATATCGCGATGGTTTTAGGTAGATCAGTTTTTGTTCAAACAACTATCTTTTTGGGCGAATAGTGGTTCTATTTAAACAAAAAGATGGGCAGTTTGGGCGGAAAGGAATCACATCAAACTGATCAGTTATTGTTTGACCGTTCCTAAGTGTCTATGTAATCGTGGAGCAACCATTGGCAATTCCCATTATCCATTATATTCCCGCCATTGATATACTTCACCACCCAAAAAGACGACATGAAAACCGCGCACATCAGGTCGGGCAAAACGTGCGCTGGTCATATATTTATCCAATTGCGTTTGTGCCTCCTGAATGACCGTTTCTAAAGTTTCTTTTTTCGATTTTTTGACATATTGCAATTCTAAAACAATATCAAATTCGATGGGAATATTGGGTAGTCTTTCCAAAAAAATATCGGGGTATCCTCTTCCAGATTCATATTCGCTGTGAATGTAATACGATTCGTAAGGGCACAAGAGGCCGATCATCAGGGTTTGCAGGTGTTTTTCGCCATACACCATTTCATCCCGGTTGGAATGGTTTTCGGTCAGAATGGATTCCACGATTTTGAAAAATGGTTCCGGGTTGCCGTCGCCGAGCAGCGTATCAACGGTTTGGGCAATCGGTCTTGTGGCCCCGGTAAAGCGCGTTTTGGCTAAATGAATGGACGTAAAATATTCGAAATAGAGTTTTTTTATCACGTAGTTGGGTATTTCACACCGCCAGCCAAGACGGGTTCTTTCTTTGAACGACAGCATACCCATATAAAACAAGAGGCTCAAAAAATCATCCTGCGAAAAATCCATCTCCAAATTGTACAGTCGGGTCAACGGAAAATCAATGAAGCCGCTTTGCGCTAACTGCTCCAGTAATTCAAATCTTGCGCTTTCTGCCCCGCCTATTTTAAAAATATTCCTGATTTTTCGATAATCAGAAACGACATTAGTATCCAACATAACTTCGGGATATTTACCCGCGATACTGTACTGTTGCAAAAAATACAACACCATGTCAGGATTAAAAAGGTGCCGTTGGGCATCGGTTGCAAACTGATAACCATCGTACCATTCCGCCAGATCGGACATCAACCCGGGAATGGTGGCTTCCGGCATCTTATATTGATACAAAATAGCCTCCACCTCTTCGTGTGTAAAACCCATCATATCGTGAAATAACGGATTCGTCGTGATATTGCTGCTGATATTGAAACCACTCGTTAGCGAATCGAGGGTGATCGGCGAAACACCAGTGATAAAAATTCGGTCTATGATGCCGTCGCGGGTAGCCGTTTTCAGGCTTTCGTAAAACTTGCGGACAAAACCATTGCGACTAACATCATTTTTGAAGCGTTCTAAATCGAAGGATAATAATTCATTGGCAAAATGGTCATATTCGTCTATGAGTAAATAAATTTTATGCGTTATTTTTTTTGTATTCGTAATTCCAAACAAGGTTTTCACCACAGATTCAGGGCTGGTTTGGGCCAAAATAGTCTGCGTATCTTCTTTGGTGAAAAATTGGTCATAAGCGGACAAAAAAGCACGGGCACCTTCTATCACATTGGTCAAAAAACCTTTGTACGTGCTTTCATGGGAGGCAGTATCAATCCGGCTAAATTCAAAACTCAATACCAGATAGGCGTTTGCCAATGGCGTAGGGTGCTGGCCGATGTACAGATGGCCAAATAGCTGTTGAAAATCCAACTGATGCTCCAACCCGTAATAATGATGTAAGGTACTGATAAACAGGCTTTTCCCAAATCGGCGCGGGCGCAAAAAAACGGGATACAGAGAAGGCCATTTTTCAAGCGTCTCTATAAAAACAGTACGATCCTGATAAAAATAATTATCTACTATGAGTTTTTCAAAATCGCTTTCGCCATAAGGTATTTTAAGCATACATTATCTATTTTGCCGCAAAGGTAAGTAATAATTGCCTGTTTTACAAAACGGAGTTACTATTGTGTGTGGCCTTGCTGGCCGCTACTATTACGGAAAAAGCGCCGATTCTACCTGTTCACACAGAATATGTCCCATGAGAATATGCGCCTCCTGTATTCGAGGGGTGTCTATGGAAGGTACGTTCAATAAAATATCAGCGATGGCTGCTAATTGCCCTCCGGTTTTACCCGTCATTGCTATCACCGTCACGCCGTTCGTTCGAGCGGCTGCGGCTGCCCGCAAGATATTGGAGGAGTTGCCGGAGGTGCTGATGGCCACCAATATATCACCTGGTTTCCCGGCAGCCTGCACCATCCGTTCATAAACGGCATCGTAGCCATAATCATTGGCTACTGCTGTCAGGTAAGAAGTATTTACGTGGAGTGCCTCGGCGTATAAAGGCGGGCGATCTATATAAAAACGACCAGATAATTCGGCAGCAAGGTGTTGGGCATCGGCGGCACTGCCGCCGTTGCCACAAAAAAGCACCTTACCGCCCGCCCGGAAAGTACTGATCATGATTTGGGCAGCCTGTTCAATGCTTTCCAGCAATTGGATATGCTCTAAAATCGCCTGTTTGACGGCAATACTGGCCTTAATTTGTTTTTTGATATGATCCATTCTTTTATAATTTCACTTCTACCGAAGCCTGCACAAACGGTTGCTTTTGTCCTTTTTGCCCCAAATGATACCCCGCACGAAGGCCAATATTTGGCCCTGCCCCCTCCCTCAATTGGGGAACTGTGGACTATTGACTGCTTAAACGATGCAAGTGCGACCTAATTATCTCGGCGGGTGTTTCCCAATCATCGTTAATAAGCTGCGAAGATTGACTAATTCTAAGCGATTGAGTTTCAGTAGATCAACAGAAGCACGCCCGTTTGGGGTTGTCCCGATGATGAAGAGTCCCGATACGTCCCAGGCAAAATGATCTGACCATATATTTTTGCGAGGATGGAAAATTGGTATTTCAAGGTGGTTTATCGGATCAGTCGCAGAAATTTTATTGGATTTATAGTCATTGCAGGAATAAGCAAGATTATCAGAATCTGATTGGCCGCCCCGGCTTTTGGGTATTATATGTTCGACATCGAAAGGTGAGGGCGAATAGGTTTGCGGAGATTTGCAATACTCGCAAAGGTGAAATGCTCGATCTGCTATCAGTTTTCTCAATTTTTTAGAAATTCGATCAGGCATAAGCGGCAATCATTTCAATGCCTAACTGGGCCATTAAGCGGTCAAGTGATATACTCCGGATTTGTGCGAGTTCGATTAGACACCTGAGACGTTGTATATTGTGCTGCTCCTGCTTTTCTGATAGTACCAGCAGTTCACCCTTTTCGTCTTGGGTAATAGTTTCTATTTGTAATTTTTCATACAATGCTGCGTAGCGTTTAGCTAATTCCGGAGAAAAAGCGGGTTGATTGATTTGCAGCAGCAATTCACTTTCCCGCGCTGGCAGCGTGTGTAATTTACGGCGCATTAATACCGCTGCAATCTCCTGAAGCAATATCTCCACCTCACTTGTTTCCCATTTTTCTACCAGTTGAATTGTTTCGTCTAACGGGCTAAAATTGATTCCAACTGAATTCATTGCGTAAAAATTTAATGTTAAAAAAGCAGTAAAATTGTGTTAAAGTACAGTGTCAAAGTCCTGCAAATTTACACGCTCCTAAATTTACTACAAAGATAGGGCTATTTTTAAAAATAACCAATTTTTTATAATTTCACTTCTATCGAAGCCTGCACAAACGGTTGCTTTTGTCCCTTTTGCCCCAAATGATACCCCGCACGAAGGCCAATATTTGGCCCTGCCCGTACGAAACCAAGCGTTAGATCAACAAAAACCGCATAATCTATCCTGGAATCGGCGTAAACCGTGGCGGGCTTCTGCGTTTTGCCACTTCTAATGGTTTTTATATCCGGGCCATTGCCAACATTGATGTCGTACTGTTCTGTTACCTGATTTTCGCCGTTTGACCGGGTATAACGAGCGCTTCCGCCCAATCCAACCCCCATCAGTCGGGAAAAATTTTTACGCAGCAGAAAAGGTACTTCAACAGAAACAAACCCCCGGGTGCCAGCGGAAATAGTGGTTACAACGGAGTCGGCAATGCGCCCGCTCAATTGAATGGTATATTTGACAGCAGCAGCCGTATCAGTTGGCAAATTCGTCTGCCCCTTCAGTCCGGTGAGCAATTCTATTTGCGGATAAATTTTCCAGGATTGATAAGGAGAAAGGCTGGCCCCAAGAAACAAGTAGCCGCTTTGCAAAGAATCCGGGTGAAAACCGTAACCAGCTTTGATGCCGGGAGAAATGCCGGGTTTGAAGCGCGTTTTAGAAAAATTGGTAGTAATGGGCGGGTTTTTATCAAAAACAATGGCTGCACGGCTGCGAAAAGCGCGTTTGGGCATTCTATGCTCTGGTTCGATCCGGTATTTTACAAATCCTTTTGTGGAATCAATATCATCCACCCCCTTTTGGCGGCTTCCGGGCAGGTAAATATTTCGAAAGGTAAAAATAAGTCCATCCTTCGTGGTGGCGGTATCTAAGCAGCTTTTCGCGGTGGCTGTTTTCGGACAAATGGGGCATTTAGGATACCAGTCCGAAGGCTTCATTTTTGCCAAATCAAGGCCATCGGGTACGCTGATCGTCACCTGAACCACCTTGGCAGGGCCTTCGCCATTATTTTGGAATTTTACTTTATAGTCTAAGTCCTTTGAACCCAACGTCCGGTAATTGACCCTTGCATCCGAAACGCTGATGACATTAGGGTCGTGAGAAGCTACAATTTCAATGTCTAAAGTGAATTCTTCCGCTCGAAGTGCTGGGTTGAAGGGGTCAAAAATGCCCCTCAGGTGGATGGTAGCGCTCGTATCTTTGAGCATTTTTTCGGAGGCCAACAAGGAGATGAATATATTTCGGCGCGCTCCGGCGGCCAAATCGGCAAATTGCCAACTTTGCTCTTCCCGAAAAATGGAACGCGACCGGGCCAGCAGTTCAGTGGCAGCGGGCGCAGGGGCATCGGCTGAAAAAAGAGCGCTATTGCCGGCAAGATGTGTTGCCCACTGAGGCATTTTGTCAAACGGAGACAATTCTGTGGGTACAAAGGACATATTTCCCTGCCCTCCGGTCTCTCCAAAATGGGTACGCGATTCTACAAAGGTGAAGTGGCGGTTGGCATATTTTTTTTCATTGTAAAACAAGTATAAACGCCCGTCGGTAGTGGCATTTACTTTGTTTCGATAACTCAGCGTGAGGATGATCTCTTCTCCGGCACGGGTGTCGCGATTGGCTTTTAGCGCAATGCTCTGGTCTTCTTTTTTAAAAACGCCCTCTATGGCTGCCGGGCCGCCCGATGAAGCAATAGCGGCTACCTTTTTTTTCTTTTTGCGCGGTACTTTGCCATCGTCGTAGTTATTGGTGACATCCAGCACAGCGGTATAATCACCCGCATCAGGATATAAATGCAGCGGCTCCGGTTCCGTGCTAAAAGTACCGTCGCCAAATTCCCAATGATAGGAATAATACGCTTGAGGAGCACCGGCAATCTGACTTAGCGAAGGCAAAACGCCGTGAAAACGAAGGGCTTTACCTTCATTGCTGCTGGTAAAATCGGCCTCCCGGATGGGAGTGCCGGCGTTTTGGGCGGATAAAAAAACCGTTTTCAAACACAGGAACAGCAGTAAATTGCAAAAAAGATGTTTGTTTATCATAAGAAATTGGTCAGTCAAATACTTAAAAATAAATACCGTCAGAAACTACAAAACACTCAAAGGTAGTGTTTTGCAGTTTCTGACGGCATTTATTTTTTAACTTGATACACGCATTGGTAATAATACTGGATAGATGTTGCGTGCTAAATTTTATAACTTACTCATAATCAATTAAAAAAACAAAAAACAAACTTGTTGCTGCTCCCGTAATGATTACCTCGGGTACTACCCCCTAATCAACGCATCAACCATCTTCAAATCCCCACCAATTCTTCCTTTTTCGGAGTCATTGATTTTTCCGAAGCAAATACCGCGCTGGCATACTCCCGATTGAGCCGGGCGATATTGGATACAGAAATTTCTTTTGGGCATTCTGCTTCGCAGGCGGTTACATTCGAGCATTTACCAAACCCTTCTTTGTCCATTTGAGCGACCATAGATAATACACGCTGACTGCGCTCTACTTGTCCTTGTGGCAATAAGGCAAGGTGGCTGACTTTGGCAGAGGTGAACAACATGGCGGAAGCATTAGGGCAAGCCGCTACGCAGGCACCGCAACCAATACAGGTAGCAGCATCGAAGGCGCGCAGCGCTAAATCCTTTTCGATGGGGATGGCATTGGCATCCTGCGCCTGCCCGGTATTGACACTCACGTACCCACCAGACTGAATAATGCGGTCAAACGCCGAACGATCTACGACTAAATCTTTGATAACCGGAAAGGTGCGGGCGCGGAAGGGTTCTATCACAATGGTATCACCGTCGTGGTAGTGTCGCATGTGCACCTGGCAGGTAGTAGTGCCGTGCATGGGGCCATGCGGGCGGCCGTCAATCACCAAAGAACAAGTACCACAGATGCCTTCACGACAATCGTGTTCAAACGCGACGGGTTCTTCGCGCTTTCCTATCAATTGCTCGTTGAGTACATCCAGCATTTCCAAAAAAGACATATCCGGGTTGACACCCGGAAGTTCGTAGGTCACAAACTGACCTTTGTATTGGCCACCTTGGCGCCAGATTTTCAGATTAAGTCTCATGAATAAATTTTTTTAGTCCGTAAACTAAGTAGTTACAGTATTTAAATTGGTTTGCAAAACTGTCAACTGCCGACTTTTGAATGAAGGCTACTAATAAAACAGCTCAAAATTATTGCATATTATACCACACTACCAAATATTAGCGGCGATTTTTGATATTTAGAATCAAACTAAATAATATTTTCGTAAAACTACTGCCGAATAATTGCTGAGCAATCGTCCACCAGCACATGACCATTGTATGTTCGAGTGCTTTGCGACAAAAATTGCACCTCCAAAGCGATGGTATCATAATCGCCCAGTTTGGGTGTCAGCGTAAAATCGTAACGATACCAAAAGTCATGGTCAATCGGGATCGTTTGAGCCAATGTTTCCGCCTCGTTTGTGAGGGAGTTGTAACCCAGCACACGGAAAACGGTTGTCGCTCCGAAAGACATCTTGTTGCCAGATAAAGACAAGGCGGAAAAATTTCGATCACGGGCCAATTTTACACTAAAAGTATATTGTTCTCCTTTTAACAGGTGTGCTTGCAATTTTTGGCCGATACATTCTACCTCGCCATCTTCATACACCGAAAGAGCAACAAACACCTTGCCTTCGCCCGGCTTTTTTCTGGAACCGACTCCTGGCTCAATCGTAGGGCGGCAGGTTTTGCAGGTGCCCATATAGAGCCATTCAAAAGGTGTTTTATCGGCTCCCCGCCGGTCTTTTTCAAATGAACTGTTGCGCAAAGGGATGGTATCTGCCAGTACAACATTGCTGTTTGGGCTGGCTGTTGTGGCAGTTGGGGAGGGCTTTTGTTCTCGGTATTTACTGGTTGTCGGCGGCCTATCGCCATATTTTGGAAAAGTTATGTTGGGTATTCGTCGAATTTCCGAGCAGTTATCCAGGAGCAAATGTCCATTTGTTTTTTCATTTTCATCGGCGTAATAAGCCACCAGATCAATCTCGTCAAAATTGGCGGTGGTTGGATAAAGGGTAAAAAAGTATTTTTCCCATCTTGCCGAGCTGATCACCGCGCTTTGCCCCAGGACTTGTTCCTGTTTGGTGGCTGTATTGAAGCCAATGATATTGAGTACGGTCGGGCCATCGTAATTTTGTTCATTTTGCGTTTTTTTGGATAAGGAGATATACTGCTTAGATTGTGCTATCCAGACAGAAAAAGTATAGGCGGAGTCTTTTTTTAGCCAACCTTCCACCTTTTGTGCGATCCCCTCCCAGGTTCCAATGTCGCGGGTTACCATGCCCAAGTAGTATTTTCCGTGCCGGGCAGGAGTTCGCACCTCAAATACTCCGGGCTGAATATCAGGCGGCGTTTCTGTTGTGCTTCCTATATTGATCCATCCGCGTGGTGTTTGGCCAGGTCCGGAGCTATTCCATTCAAAAGAAGGATTTGCCAAATCGAAAACCTGCTGCCCTGAAGTCAGACCGGTGCAGGAAAGAAAAGATATCGTAAATAAATAGCGATACACGTCAATTAAACAGGTGTTTTGAAATAAACGCGGTTATAAATTTATGCAAAAATAACACAATCAAACAGTTGTATAACTCAAAATTAATAACCCATAACTACTTATCAATGACTTTTTATATTTTGTACGTGGCCCTTTTCCCTTGGTACCTTTTTGAGGTTCGGGGAGCAAATAAGCCTCGAAAATAGGTACCTGTCAAAGCCCCCAAGCCCGCCAATGTGCCGCCCAAAACGCCCGTAATCATCACTAAATGAATGCCTTTCAGCCCCAAAAACAGTTGTCCAATTTTTGCTGATAATGCACCGCCATTAGCAGTATTGAGCAAAAAAGCGCTGGAATACCACAAAAGCGTACCGGCTGCAAAGGCTGTACTAAAACTCAATGCAGGTGTTTGGGGGAAAAGGATAGCCGCCACAGCAGCGATAGGCACAATAGCCCACCAGGGCAATCCCAAGTGACAGCAGGCGCCGAGAACGATGATAAAGATGGAGGTGTAAAGTCCGTTTTTCATAAATTAATTGAGCCTAAAAGGGGCAACCATTTTAAATTCTGGTATCTGAACCTCAAAAGTATTTTTAGTATCTAGCTGAATCATCAGGTACTTCCCGCGCATTTTCCCGATTTCACAGGCCAAATTACAAAAAGACGTGTAGGCATAAGATTCTCCCGGAGCCAATATAGGTTGTACCCCGACAACACCTTCCCCATCTACTTCCTTCACCGTGTTATCAGCATCCCAAATATGCCAATACCGATGCAGGAGCTGTACCGTTTGTGCAGTTCCGTTTTCTATACGAATCTGATAACCAAAAATAAATTTGCGCTCACGCGGATTCGAGTGAGTAGGCAAATACTGTGTAATAACACTAACAGTAATGCCGTTGCTGGTCAATATTTCCATATCGTAGGCAAATATACGGGCTTTTTTTGTTTTACAAAAGATAATGTAAAATTCGGAAATAAAAAGGCATAAAAAAATTTCATATACCCTTTTTTGCACTATAAAAAAAGAGGCATCTTTTGCAAGACGACTCTTTTTTTTTGTGGTACCTCCCGGATTTGAACCGGGGACACATGGATTTTCAGTCCATTGCTCTACCAACTGAGCTAAGGTACCGAACCTGCTTTTGGTTTAAGCGGGGCAAAGATACAGTCATTCATTTAACATGACCAAATAAAATTAGTTTTTTTTGCTATTTTTTTTAAATTCATCCATTATCCATCTTCTGTAGCTTTTGCGTTTCAAAAAAACCTCTGTGGCTTTTCTAATTTTTGTTTTCGGAATGTGCGGATTTCGACATAGTTTTGCAGCTGCTATGAATACATTCAATCGAAACTGGTTATGGCTGCCCGGCATTATCGTATTAGGGGCACTTTTTTATTATTTTTCCGATATTATCACCTACGTGCTGCTGGCATGGGTCATGTCTATGCTGGGCCGCCCGCTCATGATATTTTTTCGGCTCCGGTTGCGTATTGGTCGCTTGCGCATGGGCAACAGCGGTGCGGCCATCCTGACCATTCTCACCTTTTATGCGCTGCTGGCTGGTATATTATTATTATTTGTACCAACCATTGTTTCGCAGGCGCGCCACCTTGCGGCAGTAGATTATGTCACGTTAGGAGAAAAATTGCGCACGCCTTCTGCCAATTTGGATGCACAATTGCACAGTTTTGGTCTGTTATCCTACGGCGAATCACTGGGTACCAAGGCGCAGGAAATGGCAGGAAAATGGTTTCGCCCCGCTTTGCTGGGCGATTTTTTGGGTGCATTTTTATCAGTTGCCGGCAATATTTTGGTCACAATGACAGCGGTAACTTTTATTCTATTCTTTTTTCTTCAGGACAATCGCCTGTTTACCGACATCTTAGATACGCTGGCACCTTCCAAATTGGAATCAAAAATACAACACGCCGTAAATAAATCAAGCGAGATGCTTACCCGTTATTTTTTGGGTCTGCTGATTCAGGTAACGGTATTTGCGCTGAGCGTTACCCTGCTCTTGTGGCTCTTTGGGGTGCCCAATGCCTTATTGATTGGTGTATTTGGCGGCATTTTTAATGTTATTCCCTATGTGGGGCCAATTCTTGGCGGTTTATTTGGTTGTTTCATCACTGTTTCTTCCTCTTTAGATGCCAATGCTGATCTTGCCCTGTTGATTCCTCCCCTGTTTAAAGTTTTAGCTGCTTTCGGTATCACGCAATTTTTGGACAATAATTTTTTAGGCCCCCTCATTTTTTCTAATAGCATCAAAGCCCATCCGTTAGAAATATTTATTGTCACTTTAATTGCCGCTAAAATAGGCGGCGTGGTGGGCATGGTGATCGGTATTCCGGTGTATACCGTTTTAAGGGTGATTGCGCGGGTATTTTTTAGCGAATTCAAGGTGGTACAAAAATTAACCGACCATTTGGAGGAGGAGGCAAAGGAAAATATATCAGTGCCTCAAAAACAAACAGAATAATCATGAGAGTCCTTTCCGGCGCTTATGTCTCTATGGTTTTGGTCGTTTATGTTTTTTTCTCCGTCATCGTTGCTACCAAAATGCCCGGCCTTACTTACTTGGTGGCCATGCCCATGTTCCTGCTCCTGGCTGCCGGATTCGACTGGCTGTTTTGACAGATTGAGGTACTTCCGCGATTCCCCCAACCGCTAAGAAAAACACTTTGAATGTTTGGTTTATTATTGTCTGCTTATCTTATTATGTACCCCCAAACGGATTATTGCCTACCGCTCGCCGCTGAACGAAGCGCGAAACGTAGAACGCTACAATACAAATATAGTTAAATTTTTACCATATTAAAAATGACAAAAAATTACCTGTTTTTATGGCCACTGCTGCTGTTCATCGGGTGTCTTCAGGATGCACCCGTTCCAAAACCTTCTAACGCGCCGATAACCGCACCTGCCAAGCGGACAACACCTGTTCTGGCTTACAACGACCCGAATAGCACCATGCCCGAAGAGCCTTTTATACAGGAAGGCCGATTGGAAGTATTTGCGCCCGATGGAAAAAAGATATTGCAAAAATTCGATATTGAGATTGCTGATGTGGTCGCAGAACGAACACGCGGGCTAATGTTTCGGCGGAGTATGCCCACTGACCGTGCGATGCTTTTTTTGTTTGATCGCTCGGAGCAGCAGTCCTTTTGGATGCGCAACACCTATATTCCCTTGGATATTATTTACATCAATGACCAGTTGCAGGTGGTATCCATCCAAAAGAATTGTAAAGCCCTCAATGATACACCCTTGCCTTCCGTGGGCCCGGCGCAGTATGTGCTGGAGATCAATGGCGGGTTGTCAGATAAATTGGGCATCAAACCCGGCAGCCGGGTAGCCTGGCAGAATTTTGTTACGAATCAGCACCTCGGGGATTTTGAGTAAATCATAGTATTTATCATTCATCATTAAGTGGTTGCTGCTTAATATCTCCATAAATATTTGATTATGTGAGTTTTACATAAAACAATAACCGCGTTTGTTTCTACCTGCCTACCTACTTGCTGTTGTTCTGCTATTAAAAATACGTTTTTATATTTTCAAAATTGAAACACTTTCTCCTGCTTTGCTGGCTGTTGACAGCCTGTACCATTGCTTTTGCACAAAAGAAAAATAATCAATATCGTCTCCCCATACGGGCGGCTGCCACCGAAATAACGATAGATGGCCGGATAGAGGAGGCCGCTTGGGCGAATACAGATACCGCCGGAGCTTTCTACATGGTGCTGCCGATGGATACCAGCTTTGCACGGGTACGAACGGTGGTTCGCATGGCTTACAATGAAACGCACCTGTTTGTTGGAGCGGTATGCTACAACGCTGTACCCGGCAAATACCGGGTGGAATCGCTGCGCAGGGATTTTTCTTTTGGTAACAACGACAATTTTTTGCTGTTTCTCGATCCTTTTGATGATCGTACCAATGGATTCAGTTTTGGTTTGAATGCAGCGGGTGCTCAATGGGATGGCACCATGTATGATGGCGGTTCCATAGATTTAAACTGGGAAAATAAGTGGGCTTCAGCCGTCGCTACTTTTCCCGACCGCTGGGAATTTGAGATGGCCATTCCCTTCAAAACACTGCGTTATAAAAAAGGTATTCAGGAATGGGGTATAAATTTTAGCCGTTTAGACTTGAAAAAGGCAGAAAAATCGGCATGGGCACCCGTACCACGTCAATTTCCTACCGCTTCGCTTGCCTATACCGGCGTATTGGCATTTGATGAACCGCCGCCGAACGTCGGAAAAAATGTATCGTTCATTCCTTTTGTATTGGCCGGGGTCACCAAAGATTATGCAAATGACAAAGATGCTGTTTTTAAACGGCGCATTGGCGGAGATGCAAAAATAGCGGTCACTTCATCCCTGAATTTAGATTTGACCGTTCGACCCGATTTTTCGCAGGTAGAGGTAGATCAACAACAAACTAACTTAGATCGGTTTGAATTGTTTTTTCCTGAAAGGCGACAATTTTTTTTAGAAAATGGTGATCTATTCAATACACTGGGTTACAGTTCCATCCGCCCGTTTTTTTCCAGACGTATTGGCCTGCAAACAGAAATTGACGGAGGTGCCAGATTGAGCGGAAGGCTCAACCCCAATTGGCGCATTGGCGTGATGGATATGCAAACCAAAAAAAATGAATCGGCCAACCTGCCCGCTCAAAATTTTGCGGTGCTGACCCTCCAGCGCCGTGTCTTTGCCCGCTCCAATGTCACGATGATGGCGGTAAACAAACAAAATACCGGCAATATAGACAACGGCAACGGAAGCACCTACAATCGCTATAATCGCGTGCTGGGTATGGAATATAATTTGGCTTCTGCCAATAATTTTTGGCGGGGAAAAGCCATTTCTATGAAATCTTTTACGCCCGGCGCTACGGGCAATGACTGGACACACGCAGCCAATATTCAACGTACCGGGCGGCATTGGAACTATTCCTTAGCCGGCGAATATGTAGGGGCTGCATTTAATGCCGAAACCGGATATGTGCCACGAAAGGGATATTACAAAGTTGTTCCGCAGATCGGGCGGCTATTTTTTCCAAAAAATAACAAAAAAGTGGTGAGTTACAGCCTGCGCATCAATTCTACCAATTACTGGAACCTTACCGGCCGCCTCACGGATGAAGAGACTTCCGGCTCCTTTTTGACCTCCTTTCGCAACCAAAGCACTTTTTTGGCCTGGACGGCTTATAATTTCGTGGAATTATTGCAGCCCTTTGATCCCACCAATTTTAGTGGGATGAAACTTCCTGTTGGCTCACGGCACCACTGGCGTTCATTTGGCACTGAATATGTTTCCACCCCGCGAGAATTGCTTACTTTTGGATTTAGCACCCGGTATGGCGGGTACTATGCCAACGGCACCCGGCTGAATATTTCGCCACAGATAGGATACCGCATACAGCCGTTTGTCAAAGTAAACATGAGTGCCTCCTATAACGATATTCGACTGCCGGAACCCTGGGGAAACACCGTTTTTTGGTTGGTTGGCCCGCGTATTGACGTTACTTTTACCAATAAGCTGTTTTTTACCACCTTTGCTCAGTACAACAACCAACTCCAAAATGTCAACATTAATACCCGACTTCAGTGGCGTTACAGCCCTGCGTCCGATCTCTATTTGGTCTATACCGATAATTATGATTCAGCCATTTGGGGCATCAAAAACCGGGCTTTTGTCTTAAAATTCAACTATTGGTGGAATATTTGAGTAATCGTTCTGCTAAAACTGCTTCATCGGCCGATTCAAAAATAGGCTGATGGTAGGTATTTAGTTGCATCAAAATATTTAAAAGGTTCGATTTTTCTTCCGCTGTAAGGTCTGCCACAACCAAATCAGACAAGTTATGAATGCCCTGTTCAACCGAGGTAAACGCAATTTTACCCGCATCCGTCAACTTGATTAATTTGGAGCGATGATCGGCAGGATTAGGCGACTCCGTAATTAAACCTTGTTTGAGCAAGCGCTTTAATACCTCGTTGCCGGATGATTTTTCCATGATGGCGCTACGCAAAACATCCGTTTTTTTCATTTCTATATCGGGAAATAGCGAAACAAGTACCGCCCAGTCTGCCAGAGAATAGATGGGAGACTGGCGAAATATTCGACGTGCATAAAATTCTGCATATTGCCCCATGATCACTACATACATGGCAATCAGGTCATTTACAGGAGGAAGTATATCCGATTCCTCTACTGTTATTTTGCTGGTTTTTTCCAGGTTGGCTAATAACCAATTGGTAAAATCTTCTTTATTTAAATCATTGGTATCGCCCCCGTCTGCTTCGTATGCATCCGCCATATCTAAAAGTTTATGTAAAAAATTTTTATGCATGACTAAAAAAACAGGGTGTTAGTTAAGCGAATAATAAGGCGAAGTAAAATATTGTCTAAAAAAGTTTTATATCGTACAAACAAATAGATAAATTTGTTGTTTTTAAAGCAAAATTTTTCACTAAAAGTATTATATCATACAAATTATGCGTTTTTTTTCTATTTTCTCCTTTTTTCTCCTTTTTCTACAACCGCTTTTCGCGCAGCGATTTGGTTCTATTACCGGCTCCGTGAAAGACAAACTTACGCAGGAAGCCCTTATTGGTGTCACCATCCAATTGGCGGGTGCAAATGTAGGTGTTGCCACTGATATAAACGGTAATTTCAGGCTGAATAACATCTCGCCGCGTAGTTACAATCTGACGGCTACCTACTTGGGATATGTCACTCAAACGCGTTATAATGTAGTAGTAACTACTGGTAATAGCAACCAGATCAACTTTGAATTGGAACCGGATGCTTCCTCGCTCAAAGAGGTGGTAATTGCAGAAAATAAATCAGTGCGTATTGCATCGGTGGAAACCCCGCTTTCTATTCAAAACCTTTCCGTAGAAGAAATAAAAAGCAATCCGGGTGGCAATTTTGATATATCCAGGGTATTGCAGGCGCTTCCAGGAGTAGGTGGTGTGGCTGGTACCGGCGGCGGTTTTCGCAATGACCTCATCATTAGGGGCGGTGGCCCCAGCGAAAATGTCTACTATTTGGACGGCGTAGAAATTCCGGTGATTAATCACTTTTCTACCCAAGGCGCAGCCGGAGGCCCCGTTGGATTATTAAATGTGTCGTTCATTGAAGATGCTACTTTGGCCAGCAGCGCTTTCAATGCTCGTTACGATAATGCACTTTCTTCGGTACTGCAATTCCGGCAGCGCTCAGGCAACCCCGAGCGCTTTCAAGCCAATGTACGGGTGAGCGCCTCAGAAACCGCTTTGACCACCGAAGGGCCATTGGGCAAATTGGGCAAAACCACTTTTTTAGCCTCGGCTCGGCGCTCTTATTTGCAGCTTTTATTTAAATTCATTGGGTTGCCCATTCGTCCCGATTACTGGGATTTTCAATACAAAGTCACACACAAAATTAATGCAAAAACCACTTTTACCTTACTCGGAGTAGGTGCTATTGATGACTTTTCCTTTGAAGCGCCAAAAGAGACTACGCCCGAAAACCTCTATATTCTGAGTTCCGCGCCGAGCATTAACCAATGGAACTATACGCAGGGGTTTACGCTCAAGCGCTTGATTGACAAGGGTTTTTGGAACCTCACTTTTAGCCGAAACATGTTGGATAATAGTTTAGACCAGTTTGCCGACAATACCGATGGCAAACAAAACGACGAGACAAAACGTATTTTGAGTGTCAAAAGTCAGGAAATTGAGAACAAATTGCGCTTCGACTTCAACCGATACGCGGGTGCATGGAAATTCAGCGCAGGCGCTATGGCGCAGTATGTAAAATACAACAATAATTCCTTCACCCGCGTTCGGGCCGAAGTGCGCGATACTTTGGGCAACCTTGTACAGCCGGGCGTCTCCATTCGGTACAATTCTGCCATTGATTTTTTTAAATTTGGTCTCTTTGGCCAGATCAACCGCACTTTTATGCAGGAACGCATGGGTGTTTCCGCCGGACTTCGGGCGGATGGCAACACGTTTACGGATGGCGGTGCCAATATGCTGAAAACCATTAGTCCCCGCATCAGCATGAGCTATGCCCTTGCACCAAAATGGAAACTGAATGCCTCCGTGGGGCGTTATTACAAAACGCCTTTATATACGGTCTTGGGCTTCCGCAACAACAGCGGGCAGTTGGTCAACAAGGATCAACCCTATCTGCGCAGCGATCACTACGTGGCGGGATTAGAGTTCATTCCCAATAAAAGCCTTCGCCTGACCGTGGAAGGTTTTCTGAAGAAATATGGCGATTACCCCGTAAGTGCTTTCAACGGTATTTCTTTAGCCAATCAGGGGGGCGGATTTGGCATTTTGGGTAATGAAAAGGTACTGGCTGTCGGCAAAGGTGAAGCACGAGGTATAGAATTGTTTGCACAGCAAAAACTGAATAAAAACCTGTTTTTTACGGGTTCTTACACGCTTTTTTTGTCAAAATTTAGCAATTTGGATGGCCAACTGATCGCCTCCGCCTGGGACAACCGCCACCTGCTCTCTTTGCTGGCGGGCTATAAGCTGCCACGCAACTGGGAATTAGGGGTAAAATACCGATTGCAGGGCGGTGTGCCTTATACACCATTGGATTTGGAGGCCAGCCGCCGAAATTATGCCACTCTCGGCATGGGCCTTCCTGATTTCAATCGCCTAAATTCGGAAAGAGTGGGCAATTTTAGTCAACTGGATTTTCGTTTAGACAAAAAATGGAATTTTCGAAAAGCAACGTTCGATCTTTTTTTAGATATACAAAACTTACTCAATACGGCGAATCCAGCACCGGATAACTACACTTTCCAACGCACAGCAGATGGCAGTGCTTTTTTGACGACCAACCGGAAACCACTGCAACCTGACGGATCAAATGCCATTCCTATTTTACTGACGAACACAGAAGGATCGTTGCTGCCCAGTATCGGATTTATTGTGGAATTTTGAGGGGGCATCGAGTACGGAACATTCAGTACTGAATTTATTGGGTAGTTCGTTGACATAAAAATCCATATTTTTTATGTCAATGAACTACACAATAAACACAGCGCCTATCATTTTTTTTCTACCTTTGCGGACTTTTAGGAACCAGTAACTACTTAAATCATGGCAAAAGAAATAACACCCCGTTCAGAAGATTATTCCCAATGGTATTTAGACATTGTTAAAAAGGCGCGTTTAGCCGATAATTCAGCCGTACGCGGCTGTATGGTCATCAAACCGCATGGGTATGCTTTATGGGAAAATATCCGCGATGTTTTGGATGGTATGTTCAAGGCAACTGGTCATGTCAACGCGTACTTTCCCTTGTTTGTCCCCAAAAGTTTGTTTGAAGCCGAAGAGAAAAATGCCGAAGGTTTTGCAAAAGAGTGTGCTGTTGTAACGCATTATCGTCTTAAAAACGATCCCTCGAAACCGGGCAAACTGATGGTTGATCCGGAAGCTAAACTCGAAGAAGAATTGATTGTGCGCCCCACTTCGGAGGCTATTATTTGGAATACTTACCGCGACTGGATTCAAAGTTACCGCGATCTGCCCCTCCTCATCAATCAATGGGCCAATGTGGTGCGTTGGGAAATGCGTACCCGACCTTTTTTGCGGACCGCTGAATTTCTATGGCAGGAAGGCCATACGGCGCATAGTTCTGCCGAAGAAGCCGTTTCCGAAACAAAATTGATCTTAGATATTTACGCGCAATTTGCCGAAGAATGGATGGCCATGCCCGTTATTAAGGGTATTAAAACGGCCAATGAACGCTTTGCCGGTGCCGAAGACACCTATTGCATTGAAGCGCTGATGCAGGATGGTAAGGCATTGCAGGCAGGAACGTCGCATTTTCTCGGCCAAAACTTTGCTAAGGCATTTAATGTGCAATTCCTAAACAAAGAAAACAAACAGGAATACGTTTGGGCCACCTCCTGGGGCGTTTCCACCCGGCTTATTGGCGGCTTAATCATGACCCACTCTGATGATGCCGGGTTGGTGTTGCCGCCCAAATTAGCGCCTTTTCAGGTTGTTATTGTTCCCATTCCAAAACCTGCGCCGGAGTTGACGGAGGTCGCGGAAAAAATTGCGGCAGTGCTGCGCGCCAAAGGTATTCGCGTGAAAATTGACAACGACGAACAAAATCGCCCGGGCTTCAAATTTGCAGAATACGAAATGATCGGCGTGCCGGTACGCATAGGGTTAGGCCAACGCGATTTGGCCAACAATCAGGTAGAAGTGGCGCGGCGTGACACGAAAGATAAAACAAATGTATCATTGGAGGGCATTGACCACTACATAGAAACGTTGCTGGCTGAAATCCAGCAAAACCTCTTTGATCGCGCTAAAGCCTATCGCGACGAACACATTACGCCGGTGGATACCTGGGCTGATTTTGAGCGGGTATTAGAGGAAAAAGGTGGGTTTATTTCCGCACACTGGGACGGCACCACTGAAACAGAAGAAGCCATCAAGGAGAAAACAAAAGCTACTATTCGTTGTATTCCGCTCGAAAGAGCAGCAGAAACCGGAAAATGTATCCTCTCTGGCAAGCATTCTGAGGGAAGGGTACTCTTTGCAAAAGCCTATTGATCCCGATAATAGGAATAATCGTGGTTTTGAATCAAGGTAAATAATAGTGTGATATGGTTGATTGACAAGAGAAAGTAACTGCCATGCTCTATCAAGGACTTAGGTTTTCTGTAAATTACTTAGTTGATAGTACTCATATAAATTTTTTTGCAAAAAAATTTATATGAGTACTATCAACTAAGCAATTCCCGTGCTACTTCCTTATCGTTTTTTTACCACAGGTTTTTCGCCAACGAGTTTTTGTATGGCGCGTATTTTATCCTGAATTTCACTGTTATTCTGGTAATTGAAACGAATACCTACCTGATGCCCCCGCTGATAGACGGAGTAGGGGGTATAACCATTGCGCTTTAATTTCTGAGTCAGGGCCGCCGCATTGTCTCCATTTTGCAAAGTGGCAACAATCAGGATGCACTCTCTGCTACTCCCCGTTTTTGGCGTAGTCTTAATTTCTTCCGTTTTGGGTTTTAAGGGTATCGCCGCTGGCTTTTCTGCTGCTGGCTTAGGTGTTTTTTCTACTATATTCGGTTTTTCCGTTGCGTTTACAGCATCCTCTTTCGGTGTGCTTTTAGGGCTGTTCAACGCCACTTTGGTTGATTCTTCCAGATCCTGCTGGTTGATTTTTTGACGTTTCAGCTGCTGAGCGCGCCAAAGCACACCGATTACTACCGTTATTAACAGCAAAGTAGCCACAATCGGGAAAATTTTGGTACTGGCCGATTTTACCACTTGTGAAGGGGGAGTAGCTATAGGCGGCGGTACAAAAGCAGGTGGCGGCGTAATTTCTACCGGCTTAACCGGCGGGTCGGGCAATTTTTGAGTGTATGGGACTTCTGGAACAGATGCGGCAATAGATTCAGTCGTTGCCGGGGGCGGCGGCGCTGCTAAAACAGGCGGCACAACGGCAGATTCAACAGGCTCCACGACTTCTCTCGAACGGGCAATTGGGGAAAACTGTAAGGGAGGCAGGCCATAAGAAGCAGCGTTGAAATTGTTTGCCACGGGTAAGAACTGTATTTTTTGCATATAGTTCTTGTATAATCTCCCGATATTGGGCAGCGTGACAATTTCCCGTTGATTGAGCAGGGTTTGTATTTGTCCTACAAATTCTGTCACTACCCGACGCGCTTCTTCGGTCGGAATTTGATGGATATTTGCAATGTCCTGAATGAGGCGGCCATCGTCCACCGTGAGATTTTCACTAAACAACAGAATTTTTGAAGGAGGTGTAACCGATCCTCCGGTGTAATCGGCCTTTGCGGGGGCTGTGGTGGCCGTGAACCCTCCAAATCCCGGCACCACTAAGGAATCGTGTAAAAAGAGCAGTTTTTCAATATGTGCAGGTACATCAATTTGCATAGAATACGTCTGGTTGAGTATTGGTTTGTTGCGTTTAAGGGTTAAAAAATTCGTTATTGGGGCAATTTGGATAAATCATTCAAATATTATAACGTTTTTTAAAACATATTATTTCAAGTAAGTAGTCCACCGTCCAAAACCTCACAATTCACCAATTAAGGGGGCAGGAGGTGAATAAAGCAATTAATAAAATTCAAAACCAACGTACCTACTTACGCTACATATATAACAATTGTTTTGCCAATTTTCTAAAATCCAGGTAAAAGTTTACGAAATTTTATAAATATTTAAATTGCAGGTGTTTGAATAATTTTAAATATAATTATAATTTATTTATATTAAACTTATAATCAATTTTTTGTGTAGAATTATTCATGCTCCATACTATGTATTATCGCCATGCACAAGCCAAAATAACTTTATAAGCCGGCAGACAAATCTTTCATGATTTGTTTTACATCTTTCAGGGTATTATCTAAAGCGGCCGCAGTAGTGATATGACCGCCGTAAACGGCAGATTCACATTGATCCCATAATAAAATTAAGGTCTGAATAGTAACTGGCGGTATTTGTCGGGCGATCAATAGGGCTGAAACGGTTTCCCGATTGATCATAACCGGCAAAATTTCTAAGTGTTCACTTAAAAACTGCTGAATGGCCTTTAGAATAAGGGCATACCCGGTTGACGGGTTATTTGCTTTATCAGCATCATGCTGTGCCGCTTTTGCTAATAATTCCTGAATAGTATATTGTGACTGTTTTTGTACCTGTCTTTCTACAACTGCAACCGCAGGAGGTTGGTTTTTATTACCCCTGATCCAACCGATCAAAGCAAGAATGAATACCCCTCCTGATAAAAGTCCAACCCAATAGCCTAACGGCCATTTAGACAACCAGAATTTTAGTTGGTCAACAACGCCGCCTGTCGGACGATTCGTGGAAAATGATTGGTCAGCATCTGCTGTTGTACCCGACAGGTTGTAATTGATGCCAGCTGTGACACTCAGTTTAATTGGCTGTTCCGTGGAGTAATAGAGATAGCGATTGCTATCAGGATTGAACCAGGAAAATTGCGGCTGGAAGGCATATTCGCCCGGTATTTTTGGTAAAATGGCGTATTCGAGTACTTGTTCGTGCACAAATTCCTCACCATTTTCATACGTTTCCTCACTGATTACTTTTGGATCAAAAGCTTCTAACCCGGCAGGAAGCGTAATCTTGGGCGCTGAAAACCGGCGCACATCGCCATTCCCCCGGAGCAATACCTGTAGCGTCAGGGCATCGTCAGTTGTCAGGGCTTCCTTATCCGATTTGACCTCCCAGGTGTAACGCCCCACACCGCCGCTAAATTTTTCAGGTATTGGAAGCGGTAACGGTTTGACCATCAATTTGACCGGCTCGGTTTCCAAAATTTTTGGAACGCCGCCAAAGAAGCCGCCAAATGTCCCTTTTTGTTCGATGCTTACCCGTATTTTAGCGGAGCCGATGGTTAATTCTCCACTTTCCTGCGGGAAAACAGCAGATTCATATAATGTTTTTACAGCATATTTTTTCCCTTTTATTGTTTGGTTCTGCAAACGCGTATCAAAACGTTTTTTATCCTGAGCATAAAATCCCTTAAAATTTGGCATTTCCATCAAATCTATACCATCAACACCAACCAAAGTATACAGCAAAATACGCCAGCTTACCTGTTGCCCTTCAAAAGCGATTTTAGAGGACAATTCGCTAATGATAAAAACCTCTCCTCCAGCCGAAGGGCCGACCGACGATGACGATGACTGGCCAATTGTCAAGGTAAGCGGTTGGGAGTGCAATATTTTACCATCCACCGTAACAGATGCCGGGCCTACGGTTACAGCACCCGCCTTTTTAGCAACAATGGAATAGCGCCAGCCCTGTTCTGTGTAAGAGCGGCCATTAATAAAACCCATACTTTGCTCACCCGCCGGGCCACTTGCTACCCTAATGGCATTGTCCCAGACTGGTGGGCGGAAGTTACGGCCTTCTGCATTCTTCAGGCGAAATGAAATCTCAAAGGGATATCCAACGCTTGCATTTGGGGCATCCACCACGGCCTCGAAAAAAGGAGCGGCCTGCGAGTACACTGAAAAGGAATTGAACATCAATATCCCCCCAATGAACGCCCTTAGGGCAACCATTAGAGGGAAAAAGTGATTTATTTTCAGATACAGAATCATGCTACATAATAATAAAAAAAACGGGCGCAAAACTAATTCAATTAGTCGTATAATTGTCATTTTATGGTGAATTATCGCGCACTTGAGACAAATTATCGTTAAATATCGTGGTTTAAGGGAAATATTGATGCATTTGTACGACTTATTGGTAAATTAGTTGCTGCAACATTATAGTGATTTATTTTTAATAAAATGTTAAAATGCTACCGCAATAATATCGTTAAAGATTTTACTTTTATTTGCGGAAATATTAAACCCTTTTAATCTTTAGAAACGTAAATATGGAAGTTAAAGAACGGCGATAATCTAGTATTAAAAATTTGTCATAGTGGTTTTGTAAGCCATTTCAATTTTTTTCACAAAAATGATGCATTTACAGTAATTATCGCTACATTTGCCATTGTTTTTTTAAGTATTCCAAACACTATCCCTTCTCTAATGCTGGTTAGGAACGATGTCAAAATAAAGTAACCATCTTATCTGATTCTTTTTCACTCAAACTGCCTATCTTTTTGTTTAAATAGCCCCACTATTAGCACAAAAAGATAATCGTTTGAGCAAAAACTAATCTAACTAATTTTAGTACTTTATTCTAACACCGTTCCTTAATTATTTTGGTACCCTGTAACGGGCAACGCAGGCCGTGGTGTTTATGTTAAGAGATTTTAAATTCATTAGAGTATATAAATTCGGGTTTTGATCATGCTCGGATTTTTTCAACCATTGTTTTCAATTTTATACCCCCATATATATTATCTGTTTGTTAAGTATCTAAAATTGGCCCAATCTTTGCATATGTTATAAACAGACCATCACAAGTATTGAAGCACATCCACACAACAAGTCACATTGACTTGGGTTTTTGTATTCAATAAGGTAAATACTATGGCCTATATGACCAAAAAAATACTACTAATGGAAGATCATGAGAACTTCCGACGCTTCATTGGGGTTTTTCTGTCAGATTACTTCGAGGTAGCTGCGGCTAAAGACCCGCTCGAAGCAATGGCTTGGATACATAAAGGTTTTATTCCTGATTATATCATTGCAGAAGCAAATACGACAGAGACGGGTGCTCATAAACTGTTACAGCACCTGCAATGCACTGGAATGTATGCTAATATTCCGGTAATAGTCATCGGAGAAAAAATAAAAAAAACCGAATTGGATCAATTTACCTTAATGGGGGCAACCAATTATTTTCAGAAACCTTTTAACCCAGTTTTTTTAAAGAATTACCTGCTTCAACAATTAGGAACGGTGTCACAATAAAGTATCAATCTTATCTGATTCCTTTTCACTCAAATTGCCCGTCTTTTTGCTTAAATATCCCCACTATTTGAGCAAAAAGATAGTTGTTTGAGCAAAAAGATAGTTATTTGAGCAAAAAGATAGTTATTTGAGCAAAAAGATAGTTATTTGAGCAAAAAGATAGTTATTTGAGCAAAAACTAAGATACCTAAGTTTAAACATCCTTCCTTACAAGCTTAATCCATGATAGTGACAACCGTTTTGACTGTCATTTATCATTTCTAAAAATTTTATAATAAACGTAAAGTGTTACCGCCTATGCATCTTTTTCACTATCAAACACCCGGATCGGAATTAATAAACCGGCAGTTGCTGATTCTGGGATTTGAAGAAAAATTTGATCTTCACATCCTTGATTTCCCTTACCAAAGTGAGTACTATTGCTATGAGATGATTGAACAACCCCAACAAGCATTTTGGTGGTTAGAAGCACGTGTAAAATATATTGAAACCTTTCACCCTCCCTTTGCGATCCTCTGCAGATTGGATTGGATCATCCAGCATGGTTCTTTGTTAATCAGCCAAATCAAGGCACATCCTGACCTGCGCTATGTACCCATCATAGCCTTGGCTCAACCCGGCGATACGCCGAATAAAGAGGATATGGTGCGGTTAGGAATGGATGATTGTTACACTTTCCCCGTAGATTGGGATATGTTAGAACGGAGATTAGAGTACTTGAATCAATACAAGATCAGCCTATATGAACAATCGGCTCAATTGCATCCTCAAATTTTTGCGGTGGAAATACCCTTCAGCAAGCGCCTGTTTGATGTACTTGCCTCCTCTTTAGGCATATTAATTTCCGCTCCGATATGGATACTGATTGCCATTGCTATCCAATTGGAATCGAAAGGGCCGGTACTCTACCGCTCCAAGAGAGCAGGCGCTGGTTATAACATCTTCGATTTTCTGAAATTTCGCTCTATGTATCAGGATGCCGACCAGCGCTTACAAGAATTTGCCGATCGAAATCAATATGGCTCCGATGCGGGCCAAACCATCTTCATCAAATTTTCCAATGATCCGCGTATTACGCGCGTTGGTCGCTTTATACGAAAATTTAGTTTAGACGAACTCCCGCAATTATTCAATATTTTGAAAGGTGATATGTCATTGGTCGGCAACCGACCGCTGCCCTTGTACGAGGCAGAGCAGTTAACTTCTGATGAATGGTGTACACGCTTTCTGGCTCCAGCCGGACTAACTGGTCTTTGGCAGGTGACCAAACGCGGAAAAACCGAAATGAGCGTGGAGGAACGTATCGCTTTGGATATCACCTACGCTAAAAACTACAACGTATGGGCTGATTTTACCATCATCCTGAAAACGTTTAGCGCTTTTATTCAGCATGAAAACGTCTGATGCCACCCAGCCTTTAGTCAGTATCGTTACCGTCAACTACAACCAGCCTGAACTCACTTGCGCGCTGCTCAAAAGTATTGATCAACAGGATTATTGCGCTGTACAAGTGATCGTAATAGACAACGGCAGCCGACAGAACCCCGCAAATATTATTCAAACACTTTTCCCGGAGACCATTTTTATTCGCAGTGAAAAAAATCTTGGATTTGCCGGAGGTAATAACTTAGCCCTGCCCGTCGCCACGGGTGATTACCTGTTTTTTGTCAATAACGATGCGGAAATAACACCCGGATGTATCGACACCCTGACAAAGCATTTCGAGCAACATTCTGGAACAGGCATTGTCAGCCCGCTGATCTGTTATTTTGACCAGCAACCCGAGGTGATACAGTATGCAGGTATGTCTCCCATACATCCACTGACGGCCCGAAATCGCACCGTCGGCGAGCGAGAACCCAATCAGGGACAATATCAGCAATCAACCCAGACTGCTTATACACACGGAGCTGCCATGATGATTACTCGTAAAACATTGGAAGCCGTTGGCCCGATGGACAACGGCTTCTTTCTGTATTACGAAGAATTAGATTGGTGCGAACGCATAAAACGCGCCGGCTTTGAAATATGGATGGATCCCTGCGCCAAAGTGTATCATAAAGAAAGCGCTACTGTGCAGGAAATGGGCGCACTAAAAACCTACTACCTGACGCGCAATCGCCTTAGATTTATGCGCAGAAATTTTCCCCTCCTTCCATTATCATTTTTCTTTCTATTTTTGTGGCTGATTACCATACCTAAAAACACACTACTCTTTCTGTTGCGCCGGCAAACTGATAATTTGTGGGCTTTTTGGTCGGGAATTCTCTGGCATTTTGGCCTGAAAAAGAATAGCTTTGAACAATGAATTTACCGTTGATCTGACTGCTGTTGATTTGTTGATTTAACGCGCCACATCAACACATTAACAAATAAATAAATGTACCTGCACGAACGACTTGATCTTTTAGCCGAACTTGGCCATTACCTCCACAGCGGTGGCGATGTAGATTTGGACAACGCCATACGGCAATCATATCTCGAAAATCAATGGTTTACCGAAAAAAATACCCGAAAATCACTTTCTGCCGTTGCAACCTGTTTTTTAGACCGTGAAGTATTGGAGCAATGGGTTGCTCAATACCCTGTTCACGCAGAAAACCATCCTCAAAAAACCATAGCACTGGTCATGGCTGGCAATATTCCCTTAGTGGGGTTTCACGACTGGCTGTGTGTGTTTATCTCCGGCCATCGGGCAAAGATCAAATTATCGGACAAAGACAAACGCCTGCTGCCTTTGTTGACCAAAAAAATGGGCGAGTGGCACCACGAGTCTTACGCTTACACGGAATTTCTCTCCGAAAATGAACTATTGCGCGATTTTGATGCCGTGATTGCCACCGGCAGCAACAATACCGCACGGTATTTTGAACAATATTTTGGCAAATACCCGCATATCATACGACGTAATCGAAATGCCATAGCGGTACTCAGCGGTTTGGAAAGCATGGCGGATTTGTACGCCTTGGGCGAAGATATTTTTTCTTACTTCGGCCTGGGTTGCCGCAATGTCAGCAAAATATACGTGCCACACGGCTATCATTTCGATCAATTGCTGGAAGCCCTGCACGAATACCGGGAATTAGCCCATCACAATAAATATAAAAATAATTTTGATTACAACCTGACGCTTTTAGTATTAAATAACGTCCCTTATAAGAACAACGGTTGCCTGTTGCTCAGGGAAGACCCCTCCTTATCTTCGCGTATTGCTTCTGTTCATTACGAATACTACGATGAGTTATTCGATTTGGAAAAGACCCTTGCCGAAAAACGCGACGAAATTCAGTGTGTGGTCAGCCAAATCCAACTCAAAGATTTCAAGGTGCTGCCTTTTGGTAAAAGCCAGTCACCGGGCCTGAATGACTACCCGGACGGAGTGGATGTGATGGCGTTTTTGGTCGGGCATGGATGACCTGACCTACAGGCGCACTTTTATGCCGCTGTAAAACGTAGCAAAATCAGGTGCCGGTTCAAAAAAGCGATCACCAACGGCATTGATCAAAATATTATTGAAGTAGGCAGCGTGAAAAATGTTGTTGGCTCCCGCAAACGGCTCAATTTGCCATTTTTTTCGTTTTAGGGTAATACCGCCTCGCATGGAACCCAACGTGTAACCATCCGTCTTCACCTGCTGGAGATCGTGTACGTACATACTGCTTTGATATTGCACCTGGGCGATGACATAAAACCCCGAAGTATGCGCCCATTGCAATGCGCCATAAACCACGGAACGTGGTTGCGCCAATTGGCGATGGCCATCTAAGCGGACACCCTGTAGTTCATATTGTCGGTACCGAAAATCAGCGTAAGTGTAGTGCAGCGTCAAAGCCAATCCTTTGGTGAATGAAAGATTCAGCGCTGTTTCTATACCTTGTCTGCGCGATTTGCCGGCATTCCTAAAAAAAGTACGACCCGGTGCGGTGGCTAATTGATAAGCCACTAACTCATTGCGAAGGTCAATCTGAAAAAATGCCAGATCAATGCTCACCTTATCGTTAAAGCGTATTTTGGTACCTAATTCCACATTGACAGATTCCTGTGGCTTCAAATCCGGGTTAAACCCGCCGAGGTTGCTCGGATTGGCGGATAATTCATTCAGCGTTGGTGTTTCAAAATTAGAGGCTATATTTCCGTAGACGGATATGGCAGAAGTTGGCAAAAAAACGACCCCCATCATCGGATTGAACCGATTGTATGCCCGTGTGCCGCTTTGGTCGCCGTCGCTTTGAAAGTGATCGTTTGCGCGCAACCGCAAAATATCTAACCGCGTGGAAGCCGATACGATCCATTTTTTGAAAGGCATATATTCCTGGATACCAAAAATACCGGTGCTGTTATATCGTTCTGTCTGATCAAAGGTTTGTGCGCCTTTCTTGCCATCTATATTGTTAAAACGCTGCCGTTGGTCGCGCTGATTGTTAATGTCTGTGCCGATTTGTGCACGGTATTTTTGGGTCTTAAAATGCCAGATGGCGCTCCCGCCGCCGTATACCCGGCCAAATGCCACCCAGCCGCCGTTGTTAAATGCCAGGCGATTGGAGAACGAACGCGTCGTGGCAAATGCTGTTAGTTTTAGCGTATGTTTCTCTGAAAATCGTTGCTCCAACACCAAGCCCGCTCGGCCTTGCGCGACCGTTTCTCCGGCATCAAACTGCACATTAGCTGCGCGGGCCTGTTGTCGGTTGGTAGTGGTCTGCGCCAGCGTCAATCCGCCCGGATCATGGGCATAAAGGCTGTTACCGTAGTTGACCAACAGCTGGATTTTGGTTTTTTCGGTCAGTAAATAGCGCATTTTTAGGTTTAAGGTAGTTTGTTGCATGTCGCTTTGTGGGCGATACCCCTCCGCCTGATTGTGCGAAAGGCTGATAAAAGTACCCAATTTGCCGACTGAAAAACCCGATTTTGCCTGAATTCGCCTAAATCCAAAACTCCCAACTACGGTTTGCACCTCACCAAAAGGCTGCACCGTGGGGTCTTCGGTGGTCAGATTCAGCACTCCGCCGGAGGCATTGCCATACAAGCCGGCAGCAGCACCGCGCAACAATTCAATCCTTTGCAATGCACCCGCATCCACATTATCCACATCCGCTGTGCCATCTGGCGTAGATTCAGGGATGCCATCCACTAAGAGCCTGACACCCCGAATACCAAAGGCTGAACGTGCGCCAAAGCCGCGTATGGAAATACGAAGGTCTTGAGAAAAATTATCAGCATTCATCGAAAAAACACCCGGAAGCATCACCAATGATTCCTGAAGCGACCGTTGTGCCTGTCCTTTTTGTATCTGATATTGATTGGCAATACTAACGGCATAAGGCAGGCGATTGTCCTTAGACTCAAATCGAGCAGCGCTTACCGTGACCGGGGCAACTTCTACGGATCGAAGTGTGTCCGAGGATGTGGTTTGAGCAACAAGGCAACTATACAATAATTGAAAAAAGAATACCTGAATGAAACGCATAAGTGATGAATGATCGGGTGTTGGGAACGAGTAAATAGTAAGTTGATCATTTCAGGTAAATCATTTTTGGGCCAGACAACCATCTTTTTGCGCTAATAGTAGTACGCTGTAAGCAAAAAGATGGGTAGTATGGCACTAAAAGGGACACATCACATGGTTAAGTTATTATGTACTCGTTCCTTGGTGAAAAAAAATGCAATGATAAGTAAAAATTCATCTTTATCGTTTATGGTTTATGATTAACTTGCTACCTTTGTGCCATGATTCAACGTGTGCAAACCCTCTTTTTATTTTTGGCTTCCTGCGCCGGTGCCGGACAGTTTGCTTTGCCTTATTTGAGTGCTGATGCTGGTAATCCGGCTGTAACCTTACCTGTTTTAGCGGATTCAGTGTTTAACCCATTGGACAACCCCGGCCTGATCGGGTTGTGTGCGTTGTGTGCTGTTGTATCTTTAGCCGCTATTTTCCTGTTTCGCAATCGTTCTTTGCAGCGGCGTATCACCGGCGGGGCCATGCTGGTGTCAGTTTTGACTGCTGCTTTGCTGGGTTTCACCCTTTGGCAAACGGTTAAAGCCATACCCGAAGGAGGTGCCGTTCACTATCAGTTGGGCCTTGCTTTGCCGCTGCTGGGCTTCGTTTTTCAGTGGTTAGCAGGTCACTATATCAAAAAAGACGAAAATTTAGTGCGCTCCATGGATCGGCTGAGATAAAAAATAAATTTTTTTACTCCAATCATTTGGCTGTATCAAAAAGTAGCGATACCTTTGCGGCCCAAAAATTAAAAGTTGAGCAATAATGAATCCTTTCGTAGCGTATTCAATTCCCATACAGGGGCTGAAAACAGGGATACATCGTTTTAAATTTGTATTAGACAGCACGTTTTTTAGCAATTTTGAGGAATCGCCCATTATTACAGCATGTTCTTTGCAATATGCCGTTCAATTAGATAAGCGGCCCGATATGCTCTTATTTGATTTTGAAATGGAAGGCTATGTCAATGCTGAATGCGATCGTTGTACCGCTGATATTGAGTTGCCCCTTGATGCACAACGGCAATTAATTGTCAAATACGGAGATGATGAAGGTGAAACAGAAGATGAAGTGGTGTTTATTCATCAAGATGCTTCTGTGTTTAATCTCGCTCCGTATTTATATGAATTTGCTGTATTATCATTGCCCATTACCAATACCTACGACTGTCAAAGCGACGAGCATCCGCCTTGCAATTTTGAAGTCTTAGATTTTTTGAGAAATGATACAACACCCAATGCTGCTACGATTTGGGATGCCTTGCAGGGAAAAATAGAATGAGAAACGAGTGAGTAATAACTTAACGATTTATTATTTACTCATTCCTAAAAATACACGCAGTGTGAAATAGAAGACTTTTTATTTTTCTGAGGTCTTCCGTAACGCATTTGCACATTAAATAAAATTAGTACAAAGTTATGCCGAATCCAAAATGGCGGCACTCCAAGCGCCGCAAACGCGCTCGCCGCACACACTATAAGACGGAAGCTCCGCAAGTTGCAACATGCAAAACAACCGGTGAACCACACCTCCTGCACCATGCTTACCGCGTGGAAGGCAATCTGTATTATCGTGGCCAAATGATTGTGGCGGGTAAACAGGCAGCCGAAACGGAAGCCGATTAGCGGTGGCACGGGAATAAATTTGGTGTAGGCATAGTAACAAAAAATTTTTATATAAAAATTTTTTGTTACTATGCCTACACTAAATTTATTTACAGTAAAAAGCGCGTAACAAATTCCTTTTTTTTTATAAGAAAACTTAAAGGGTATTGTTTTATGCGCCTGCCATTAATGGTTCACCGATTTGTGTTAATGTGCATTTCAAAGCTCCAGTCTCACACGAGATGTGTTGGGGCTTTTTTTGTTTATAGTTATATTGCTGTAATGGCACGGGGATGAGTTAGTTAATAGTACTTGTATGATTTTTTACCAAAAGATTCATATAAGTACTATCAACTAATTCATTTACGAATAAAAACGCGTAACAAATGTTTATTATTACACGGGTTCTTCGATGTTCTGAATAAGGATGCATCAATTAATACGCAGCCCGGTAGTAAGTAGTCCACACTCAATAATCCACAGTCCACAGTCTCACAAGCCCTTGATAATAAGGTAATTAATGAAATTAAAACCTACCATTATTTCTATTTACCTACTTATATTATTGTTTTGGTTAAGGCGGCGCGTCAAACAACTCAACACATAAACAACTCAACACATAAACAACTCAACAACTCAACCTATAAACAACTCAACACATGAAACAGCTGGTCAATACCCCCAACGCGCCACTTCCTATTGGCCCATACAATCAGGCCGTCGCCTGTAATGGTATGTTATACATTTCAGGCCAGATTGCCCTGCTGCCCGGAAGCGGAAATTTGGTTTTGGAGACTATTGAAGCGGAAACCCATCAGGTATTAAAAAACCTTTCTGCTATTTTAGCCGCAGGGGGCAGCAGCCTTGAAAAAGTAGTGAAAGCTACTGTTTTTGTCAAAGATATGAATATGTTTAGCCGCATCAATGCAGTGTATGGTGAATATTTCAAGCCTGAATTTGCGCCTGCCCGCGAATTAGTGCAAGTTTCAGAGTTACCTAAATTTGTCAATATCGAAATTTCAGTTATCGCAGCCATCTAAGATTTTTTTATGAAAAATATCCTTTCCTGCGTGCAGCCCACCGGCGATCTTCACCTCGGCAACTACTTTGGTGCTGTCCAAAATTGGGTGCGCCTCCAAGACGAATATCGCTGCTTCTATGGCGTGGTAGATTACCACTCCATGACAATGCCTTACAATCCGGTACAACTGCGAGAAAACACTTGGAATATGGTGTTTTATATGCTGGCTTGTGGCATTAAACCGGAGAATATCTTCATTCAAAGTTTAATACCGGAACACGTAGAACTCTCCTGGCTTTTGTCGTGTACCACCAGTCATGGCGAATTGACGCGCATGACCCAATTTAAAGACAAAACCGAACAACTGAAAGAAGCCGATAAGGAGGCTTTTATCAGCCTCGGACTGTTTGCTTATCCGGTGTTGCAGGCAGCGGATATTCTCATTTATCACGCCGATTATGTGCCGGTAGGAAAGGATCAGGAACAGCATTTAGAACTGACGCGCAATATCGCTCAGCGCTTTAATCACCAGTTTGGCCAGGAATATTTTGTCTCCCCGGAGCCGCTGTTTACGGAAATACCCAAACTCCTGTCGCCCGCTGATCCAACCAAAAAGATGAGCAAAAGCCTCGGCGAAAAACACTATATCAACCTCTTTGGCGAGGAAGATCGCGTGCGCAAACAAATCCGCTCAGCAGTGACCGATACCGGTGATACAAAAGCGGGAGAAATGAGTGCCGGCGTAAAAAATTTGTTTGAATTGCTACGCGCCTGCGATCAACAAGCCGCTTATGACAGCCTGATGGCCGATTACACGTCGGACGCCCTAAAATACAGCGACCTGAAAGCCGCCGTAGCCGATGCGGTGGTGGCCCTGACTACGCCTTTCCGCGAACGATTAGCCGCACTTAATGCGGATAAAAGCAATATCCAGGCACAAATTCTGGCTTCCAGCGCAGAAATCCGCAAGCGCGCGGCACAGACGCTGCGGGAAGCGCGGGAAATTGCGGGGTTAGTGGCACGGGAATAAATTATTTTATAATACTATAAAATAATTCATTTACAGATAAGTCAGGGTGTAATGTGGGCTGCGCATTAATTGATGCACCCTCTTCATATCATCCAGAACATCGAAAAATTTGTTACGTAATAAAAATTTGTTACTCATTTTTTTCTGTAAATGAATTAGTTGATGGTAATTACATAAATTTTTTTTGCAAAAAAAATTTATGTAATTACCATCAACTAATTCATTCCCGCGCGTATGCTGTATCATAAAGAATTTGGAAGTGGTAGCCCGATCATCATCCTGCACGGGCTGTTTGGGTTCTCTGACAACTGGCAAACCATTGCCAAAGCACTGTCGGAGCAGCACTTGGTGGTGACACCCGATCTGCGCAACCACGGCCGATCTCCCCACGCAAACAGCCATACGTATCTTGAAATGGCGGAAGACCTGCGGGCATTCATGGAAGCGCAATGGATGTTCTCCGCTACGGTGATGGGCCACTCCATGGGCGGTAAAGTGGCCATGCAATTGGCCCTTCATTACCCCGAAATGGTGGAACGCCTGATTGTTGTAGACATGGCACCTGGTGCCGCTGAAGACAACCATTCCGACATTTTCAAGGCATTATTGGGCCTTAATTTATCGGACATTCAAACCCGGGCTGAAATAGAGTCTTATTTGGCAACCCGAATTGAAGAAGTTGGCACCCGACAATTTTTACTAAAAAATATTACCCGCGACACGGATGGGCGTTTTAGTTGGAAAATGAACCTGCCAGTGCTTTGGAAACATTTTTCCGATATCTTAGCCCCGGTCAGCGGCCCGCCTTTCCATAAACCCACCCTTTTTGTGCGCGGGGCGCGTTCCCATTACGTAAAGGACAGCGATTTTCCGCTGATACAGTCTCTTTTCCCACGGGCGGAGATCGTGACTATACCCGATGCCGGCCATTGGGTTCATGCCGACCAGCCCGCAGCATTGCTGGAGGTATTACGGGCGTTTTTGTGAAAAAATAGCAAATCTGCACCTGTGTTGGCTGTACCTGCTGTTTTTAGGAGCTATCCTTTCTATGGATTGCAGCGGCATACCCCCCGGTGGGTACCTGCTTTGGGTGGGCGCGGACGAGGGGCATCAAGTGGTAAAAGTGGTAATTCGGAAATAAGACCTAACTTTGCATTCATCAATGCAAAATAATGAAAAATCAACTATCCTACGCTGACTACCTTATTTTTTGTGTCTATTTCATCGCGGTTACCGCGTATGGATACTACATTTATCAGAAAAAAAAGACTGGAAAATCTGACTCCAAAGATTTTTTCTTAGCCGAAGGCTCCCTCACCTGGTGGGCCATCGGGGCATCTTTGATTGCTTCCAACATTTCGGCAGAACATTTTATCGGTATGTCAGGCTCTGGCTTTGCTATGGGCTTAGCCATTTCTTCCTATGAATGGCTTTCGGCGGCGACCCTGATTATTGTAGCGGTATTTTTTATTCCGGTGTATTTGAAAAATAAAATATATACCATGCCCCAGTTTTTGTCGCAACGGTACAACGACACAGTGGCCACCATCATGGCGGTGTTTTGGCTCCTGTTGTATGTGTTTGTCAACCTCACTTCTATCCTTTACCTCGGCGCCTTGGCCATAGAAAGTATTTCGAGCCTGCCCTTTTTGTATTGTATGATCGGACTGGCTATTTTTGCTGTTTTTATTACCTTGGGCGGTATGAAAGTAATTGGTTACACCGATATCGTACAGGTGGCAGTGTTGATTTTGGGCGGCCTGGTGGTCACTTATCTTTCCCTCACGATGGTATCCGACCGTTTCGGAGGCGCCAACGTGCTGGATGGATTGGTCATTTTGAGGCGACAAGCCGACGATCATTTCCACATGATATTTTCCGAAGGGCACCCATATTATTACGAATTACCCGGTTTGGCGGTACTTTTTGGCGGAATGTGGATCAACAATCTCAACTATTGGGGCTGTAATCAATACATCGTACAACGCGCCTTGGGGGCCGATTTGCCCACTGCAAGAAATGGTATTTTGTTTGCTGCTTTTTTGAAATTACTGATTCCTTTGATCTGTGCCATACCCGGTATTGCCATGTTTGTTTTGTATCAAAATGGCGCATTCCAAGCGGAGATGACCGATGCAGCGGGCATGGTGAAACCCGACCGCGCTTACCCAACCCTCATGAATTTGCTGCCTTCAGGGTTAAAAGGTTTGTCATTTGCGGCGTTGACGGCGGCCATTGTGGCTTCATTGGCGGGCAAATGCAACAGTATCGCCACTATTTTCAGCCTCGATATTTATAAAAAATTCTTTGACCAAACGGCATCCGAACAACAGCTGGTGCGGGTCGGGCGCTATGCGGTATTGGGCGCATTTGCCGTTGCTTTACTGATCACTCCCCAATTGCGCCAGTTGGAGCAAGCGTACCAATTCGTGCAGGAATACTCCAATTACCTCACGCCTGGTGCTTTTGCTTTGTTTTTTTTGGGGTTATTTTGGAAGCGAACTACTTCTACGGCGGCTATTGTCGCGGCGGCCGTATCCATCCCCTTAGCCGTAGCATTCAAACTCGTGCCCCAAACACCGATACCGTTTTTGCACCGAACCGGCTGGTGTTTCCTCCTGTTGGTGGCGCTTATGGTGGTCATTTCTTTGTCGGATAAAAATAGCAAAAACAACCCAAAGGGTTTAATCATAGAAACGGCCTGGTTTCGGGTAACGCCCGCGTTTGCGGTGTTGTCTGTGCTGATTTGCGGAATATTGGCGGCCCTTTATACGGTTTTTTGGTAAGTAGATTTACGCGGACGCGGAAAAGACGCCATTTCTCGGCATTTTGATATTTAAGTAGTCCACAGTCAATAGTCGGCAGTCCACAGTCTCACAAACCTTTGATAATAAGGTAATTAATGAAATTTAAAACCACGATTATTTCTATTTAGGGACGGTAAAAGAATAACTTATCAAAATTCGTCGGCAAATCATGCCTAATTGTTATAAGTTATTTTTTGGCTATCCCTTACCCACTTATTTTAATTTTCGGTACATTTCCGTAAGTCAAAATAAATCAAAAGAGTGCTTTAAATGCTTTGTTTTCCTAAAAAAGGTAAGAGATGCCTAAAGTTTTTTAATGAACCATTGTACTATATTAGCAAAACAAACTGGCTCCCTGACAATTTTTGTGGCCGCAGGATAATTTATATTAATTTAGTATAAATAAAAAATTGATTATCAATTATTTAATCAATTTATTTTATGTATAGGATCAATATTATTGGACTGTACCACAAAAATTGGTAAAGAGCCAACAAATTAAATAATCTAAATTTTTGGCCTATTTCAAATAAAAACTTGCGCTGGCATTAGAAAAAGCGCACATAAGGTATTGGCCATTATTCGGCGTAGAGACGGTTTTGTAGTTGCCTCGATAAATTCCTATTTCTACTGTTCCCCCTACACCTTGATTTAGAATGGGAAGAGGATCGCTCTAAACTCGCTGATGCAGGCACTTATCTATTACAACATCAAGACAAATGCGTCGTCATTAACGAGGTGCAGATTATGCCTCAACTTTTCCCCCCGCTGCGCTCTTTGGTTGATCGCCACCGCGAACCAGCGCGATTTATTTTACTGGGTTCGGCTTCCCCTGAATTGCTCAAAAATTCGGCCGAGTCACTTGCCGGTCGTATCGCTTATCACGAGCTATCTCCTTTTTCGTTGCCCGAAATTTGGTCGGGACCCAATATACTGCGTCAACACTGGTTTAGGGGCGGTTTTCCTGATGCTTTTCTGGCACCCGATGACGCACGTGCCAAAAACTGGCTGACACAATTTTCCACTACTTTTGTAGAACGCGATTTGGCGAAAATCCTTGTAAAAGAAGTAAATGCCGACAATATGCTGCGTTTTGCCCGAATGCTTGGCCATTTACAAGGTCAAATGCTCAATATTTCCAATCTCGGCAATTCGATGAATCTTTCCTCGCAAACAATCTCTCGATACCTTAACTTGCTCGAAGGTTCGTTTTTGACCCGTCGTTTAGAGCCTTTCTTCGTCAATGTGGGCAAACGACTGACCAAAACTCCTAAATTTTATTATCGTGACTCTGGCTTTTACCATGCCATCGCCCGCTTACGCGACCGCGAAGATTTATATACCAGCCCTGCCATTGGTGCGTCATGGGAAGGTTATGTTATCGAGCAGATATATCGCGTTGCCGGGAAACAGTGCGAGTACTTTTTTTACCGAACCGCCAATGGCGCAGAAGTAGATTTATTGTTACTTTCTTCGCGCAATGAAAAAATCTGTATTGAAATCAAATATGCCAATGCTCCCGTGATTTCGCGTGGTTTTTTCAATTGCATAGAGAATATAAAACCCACGCACGCTTTTATCATCACACCGGAAACGGAACGTTATTCCCGCTCAGACGGCGTAACAATAATCGGTATTTTTGAATTTTTAACGCAAGTACTACCAGATTTATTGAGATAAGATGTAAAAATATAACGCAAGACAGCGTATTAAGCAAGTGCTGTATCTTTAAAAGGTATCAACTAAATAATTTATCCGACCATGATCCGATTTTACACCGCCTTCTTACTTCAATTCTTTGTCCTGCTCACCATTGCTGCCCAAACGGGCGGTGGTGTCACGATTATCGCCACTGCCACCCCTTCCTGTGCTATCAAATGCAATGGCAGCATATTTTTCACCGTCACTAATATTACCACTCCCAGTTGTACTTATTCTATTCAAGTATCCGGCCCAAGTTCATTTACTGCAAGCGGGAATGGAAATGCGGTGCAGACGCTGAATAACTTGTGCGCCGGGAAGTACAAGATAATGGTCAAAAGTTGCCAGGGAGATACGACCGGAACCTGGGTTACCGTACCGATGATCGTTGACAATAGCGATTCCACGGTCATCTATTCCGATAATATTGCCCCTTGCAATTTTGAATCTCAGGATCGCTGCGAAAAGGTATGCCCCAACTCCGTAGTGACTTATTATACTTCGGAACTCAACATTAACGTCACTCAGGGTTTCTGGAGGGTGACCGGTGCCGTGCGTACCGTGAGTAACCCGGTCAATAACTCCGTAACCGTGTATTGGGGCAATGCAGGGACAGGAAGCGTGACCCTTCTTTTTGATGGCAATACCGGGAGTTGTACCGGAGAAATCACCAAATGCGTGACCATTGTAGAAACGCCGGTTGCAAAAATAGTCAGTATACCCGCCCCAAGTGGCGACACCCTAACGGTCTGCACCGGACAAACCGCCTATTTCCAAAGCCAAAGCCAGTTTGCCGATCAGACCACCTGGCAATTCAGCGATAATCTGGCTAATACCTCGGAAGCAAATCCTGCCCACACGTTTCAAACACCCGGCATCTTTACCGCCACCCTGATAGCCCGAAGCAACTGCCTCTGTGCGGATACCACCGTACAAATAGTGAAAGTATTGGGCGGAAAATCCCCTGTCTTAGATTGTATCGGCACCGTTTGTCCCGGAGAAGCGGTTACTTATACCGCCTCCGGCGGGTGCGCGCCCTTCCAATGGGTCGTCAGCCCCAATGCCAGTATTTTAGCGGGTGGCACGGCCCAAACCGACAGCATCACGGTACAATGGAACAACGGTCCCGTTGGTACTATAACCCTGAGCGGTAAGGCTTGTTCCGGTCAGGAATGCCCCCAACCCGCCGTGATCCAGATACCCGTTATCAGTAATAATGCCGAAATAAAAGGGTTGGAATTCATTTGCCCGGAAGCCGAGGAAACCTATTCCATTGAGCCTTTTGGCGGCACAGGTTTTACGTGGAAATTATCCGGTGGCGGATATATCCGATCCGGTCAGGGTACCCCTCAAGTAGAAATTAAATGGGAAAAATTCACTAATTCCAATACTACACACTGGCTTTCCGTAGAATACGACAATTGTTACCTCGGTTGTAAGGGTAGTGACTCCATTGCTGTGCGCATTTTGTCCCCTTTTACCCTCTCCGGCCCGGTAGAATTGTGTGAAAAAACGCCTTTTTCAAATTTTAGTGCGCGCCTGACCGCCAACTCACAGGCGCTGACCTGCAATTGGCAATTATTTGCGCCGGATGGCACCGTCGTTTGGAGTGCATCAAGCCCCACCGAAAATGTCAACAATATCCCGTTCAACAATGGTCCCGGTCTTTATCGGCTGTTTGCTACCGCCGCCAATCCGGGCGAAAGCTGCGAAACAAAACATGACTGGGGCATTCAGGCTGCACCCCAACCCCCTAAACCGATGACCATAGACGGTCAGCGGCTCGTTTGTCCCGGCCAGCCGTACAGTTATGAAGTACAACCCGAAAGCCCCCTGTACAATATCGCCTGGAGCATTCAAAATAGCGGAAACGCAACCGACAAAGGTAACCCCATAAATATCACCTGGGCAGCTTCCGGGATTCGAAGTATTTCGGCAGCACAGGTCAGTACCGATGGATTGGGGTGTACTTCCGATACCATAAAAGCCAATATTGCCTCCCTCACGGCCCCGATCATCACGGGTACTTCCATTGTTTGTGAAAACAAAACAGGTACCTACTCCATTGCCCCACAAAAAAACATAGACATTTTCTGGAAAATCATACCAGCCACCGCCGGGGCCATCGCCAACGGGCAAGGCACTGAAAAAGCGGAGATATTTTGGTCGCAACCCGGCGGCCACGCCGTAGAAGTGACCGTTTGCGGATTAAAAAGTATTTTTCCGGTCACCGTACCAACGCTGCCAACTCCGTTAGTGCAACATATCAAAGGCTTGTGTCCCGGTCAGACCGCTCCGGTCAACACCGCCACGGCTTTCAGTAACTACACCTGGTCGCTCCCAAATGGCAATGTAGTGTCCAATCTGGCACAACCCATGCTGTCGGCCGGTACTTATGCCCTGACGGTACGCGATGGCTCCGGGTGCACCGCTGCCACGGAATTCACCATAGAAGAATACCCCCTGCCCAACCTGAACATTACTACGACTGACCCGACGGGTTTTTGTAATAATTCCCGCAATGTGACCATCACCGCCCTGACCGAAGAAGATGGCGATTTCAAGTACCAGTGGTTTCAGGATGGCAACCCGGTTGGCGGGAATACGGTGCGGTATACCACCAATCAATACGGCAATTACACCGCCCAAGTGACCAATCAATACGGGTGCAGCAGTACCGATGGCACTGTCCGCGTTTTTGAGTACTGCTCCGGCGGTATCTGCCATAACCCCAGTCATGCTCCCCGCTGCAATCCGGGTGATGTATCGTTTGATATACTCCCCACTGCCTCCTGCGATTCTTTCAATTTCCAACTCAATGCCGGGCCATTGTACGCTCCCGGCAACCTCGAATGGGTATTTGGTGAATCAGGAAGTGATAAATTGGGCATTTCTACCGATGAAAATGCCTCATTCAGGTTTCCAAATGCCGGGAAATACATCGTTGTATTGTATGCTGTATTGACCAATGGCGCAAAATGTACCGTGTTGGATTCTCTTCAGGTGGAAGCGGCAGCCCAATTGTCGCCCATTCCTGATTGCGCCGGGAAAGCCATTCCTTTTACGGATGAAAGCACCTTTCTGCCCGGCAGTGGTATCACCAGTTGGCAATGGGATTTTGGAGAACCCGCGAGTGGCAGCAACAATACCGCTGCTGTTCGGAATACTACCCACGCCTTCGCGGCTGCGGCAACCTATGCTGTTTCCCTCACCATCACGGCCAATAGCGGTTGTACCTCCACAACGCAACGACAGATTGCCATACCCGGCGGCACCCCCGCCATTTTCACGCCCCCTGCTGCCCGCTGCGCCGGCAATGCGCTGGAATTTGAGGGCCTTGCCGCGCCCAACCTCACCAAAATATCCTGGCTTTTTGGCGAACCCGCCACCGGAGCCGCCAATGATGCACAAGGGATAAAAGTATACCACCACTACACCACTCCCGGCACCTACACCGCCTCTGTGACAACAACCAATGCCGAGGGATGTACCGCCGTTTATGCGCAAAGTATCACCGTAGCGCCCAATCCGTTGGGCGGAAACATCACCCCCGGTGCCCCGCCAACGCTGTGCGAAGGCGGCTCACAGACCTTCACCGCTCCCGTAGGTGGCGTAAAATGGCTGTGGTCGGATAAAATCACTACTTCAAATACCTTTGCCGCCACCAAAGAAGGCGTATTTCGGGTAACGGTTACTGATAATAACGGATGTACTTACGCACCGCCAGCCGTGAAATTGAACATCAACCCTGCGCCCGATGCCCTGATAAAAGCCCTATTGACCGATGAAAGTGGCCAAATAACCGGCACCACGACGCAGGCATTGAGTTTGTGTTATGGTGAGGAGGTGCGCCTGCGGGCCATCAGTGCCACCGCAGTTTCTTACCAATGGTCGGGTGGTGGCATCGGTGATGATATTTCTTTTATCAAAAATCGCAATAACTTATTGCCCGTCGGTACCCACACCTACACCGTGACCGTGCGAGACGGCAACAATTGCACGGCCGTTTCTATGCCTTTTACCGTGGTGGTCAACCCCGTGCCGGCTCCTTTTACCGTGAGTTCCGGCAATTTTTGCGCGGGTACGCCCACGACCATTCAGTATACCGGCCCGCCCACGGCTCCATCCGACCAACTGACTTGGAACAACGGAAAAACGGGTGCGAACCTCACCACGGAGGAACCCGGGCGTTATTTCCTGCGGGTCGTCAATACCTTTGGCTGTGCTGCTAAAAGCAACGACTGGCTCCTGCAGCCCGGCCCGGCTATTGACTTAATTCCGGCGGGTTGTCACCGCCGATGTCGCCCCGACACGTTTTGTCTGCCCAATATCCCCAATATCACCAATTGGCAATGGTTTTACAATGGCATTGCCGTTCCGGGGGCCACTACCCGCGATTTTATTGCCCGGCAAAACGGCACGTATTGGGCGCAACTCAGTGATGTAAATGGTTGTAAAGCCCAAACCGGCCCGCTTACCCTCGAACTATTTGACGGGTTTGGGGATGTACTCGGAAAAGTTTGGTCAGATGTCAACAAAAACGGAGTGATAGATGCTGCTGATACCGTGGTTTCGGGTATTGAAGTACGTCTGCTGAACAATGGTGTTTTGACGGGTACCCTCCAAACAGGCACCTCCGGGCAATCGGCATTTGTCAGCGTAAAAGCGGCGGATTATACCCTGCAATTGGGCAATTTGCCCGTCGGCTGGAAACCCGTCATCGGCACTGCCCCGATCAGTATTGTAGGCTGTAATGACCGGAAAAACGGAGCATTATTGATTGAAAAAGGCTGCTTATCGGCTGCTACAACCTTGAATTTGACGGTATGCCCCGGCGATTCGGTGGCCTACCAAAACACGTGGCTGAAGGCTGGTGCTACGAAAAATTTCATGCTCCTTACCCCCCAAGGCTGCGATTCTTCGGTGGCGGTTAAGGTGACAGCCCGCGTAGTGAGCACCGGCAGTCTGCTGGCAAAAGTTTGCGCAGGCAGTACCTTTGAATACCAGAATGTCATCCTGTTGCCGGGTGAAACAAGTAAATTCACTTTACAAAATTTTGCTGGTTGCGATTCGGTAGTGACCGTAACTGTTCAGGGGATACCGACAAAAACTAATACCCTGAATCTATCTGTTTGTCCGGGGAAAATCACAGAATACCTCGGCATAACCTTGCGCCCCGGCGACGTTGAAATTCTTGGCCTGACTGGTTGGCAAGGCTGCGATTCTGTGGTGACGGTCTCTGTGACGGCGCTTCCGGTGCCTTCCACTACTTTTACGGCTAAAATCTGCCTTGGCGAGACATTTACCTATGAAAACACCGTGCTTTCACCCGGCGACACGCAGCGTTTTACCCTGCAAACTGCTTCCGGTTGCGATTCTTTGGTAACGGTGCGGGTGGTTCCTGTGCCGCGCAGTACGGCTGCACTGCCGGTCACCGTCTGCCCCGGTGCATCGTTTTTATACTACGGTATGGAGTTGCGGGCTGGTGATGTACAGGATTTTAATCTGACTTCCTGGCAAGGCTGCGATTCTGTGGTGACGGTGGCTGTTTCGGCAATGACCACTTCAAGAGGCAATTTTAAAACAACTATTTGCTCCAACGATACCCTGTATTTTCACGGAAAAACTTACACTCCGGGTGACAGCACCTCGGTAGTGCTGACGGGTTATAATGGCTGCGACTCGGTGGTTACACTACAGGTGCTGGCATTTCCCGCCGCCTCTTTTGACCTTGCTACCGGCATTTCCTGCCCCAATCAGCCAACGGGCAATTTGTCTGTTTCCGGTGCTACGGGCAGCTTGCCGCCGTATCGTTTTTCGATAGACGGAAAAAGTTTCCAAACAAGCACTCAATTTCCGAATTTAGCCGCCGGACGGTACACTGTTTGGGTGGAAGATGGCAATGGCTGCCGATTCCGTCGGGATACGGCATTGACGACGCGGGAAAAACTGCTGGCATTGGCACCACCCGCGACTTTAGCTTGTGACAGCAGCGCGGTACGCCTGACCGTCTGGACTGGCGGCGATACCACCGGGTTGCGGTTTAAATGGTGGGATGGCAGTACTGCCCCCGTCAACAATGCCACGGATGCCGGGTTGTGGCGCGTGGAAGTGCGCAACATTTGTGAAATTCTGAACCGGGAAGCGCTGGTAGAATGGGCAGATTTTGGCTCGGTTACCGGATTGACTTACATTCCCAATGTCTTCCGCCCTGCCGATGCTTCGGAGGTGCAGAATGCATTGTTTAAGCCTTTTTTCCCGCCAACCGTCCAATTACAGTCTTACCAATTTCAGGTATTTGATCGCTGGGGCAGTCTGTTGTTCCGCAGCAGCGACCCGGAAGCGGGTTGGGATGGTATGTTTAACAGCCGTCGCGTGGGGTCAGAGGTAATGGTTTGGTATTTGGAAGCCCGTGCGGATTTTTGCGGGCGAAGCATTAAAATAAAAAGGAAGGGTGATGTGACGGTGGTACGTTAGTGGCACGGGAATGAATTAGTTGATAGTGGTGCATATATTTTTTTTACAAAAAAACTATGCACCACTATCAACTAATTCATTTACAGATAAAAACACATAATATATATATAATTTAACGGTGTTATTTCTTTACAAGGCAGGAGTAAGTAATAGATAATTTTTACAAAATACTGAAAATAAACTATTTGTACTATCTAAAAAATAAAAAAACGAACAATGAACTAATCAATGGGCTTTATTAAATATTATATCACGATTTACTATCTAATTCGGCCTTCTGTTTCCTAAAGTAAAAATAATACGCTGCCCAACCTGCTAAAGCCACCACAAAACCCGCACCAGCCCGTACGGGAGCCTGCCATACGGTAAACAGAATAAACCACAGACAAATACCAATAAAAATAGCGGGGGTAACCGGATAACCGATCGTGCGATAGCTGCGCGGCGCATCGGGGCGGGTGCGGCGAAAAACAAATACCGTAGTGGCCACCATCATCAGCCCCAAATAGTCCATAAAAGTGACGTATTCTATCAGGTTTTCAAAAGTACCCCAAAACAACAAGAGTATTAATGCCCAGCCGCTTTGTATCAAAATGGCATTTACCGGCGTTTTCCAACGCGGATGAATGTCGGCCAATTGTTTGAAAAAAATACCGTCGCGGGCCATAGCATAGTACATACGAGGAGCCGTCATACAGTAAATACCAACGGTGCCAAAAGTAGAAAGCGCGATCAAAAATGCCATGAGCGCACCACCCCAGGGAGCAATGGTATTGAGCGCATCGGCAGCAACAGTAGTGGAAGTGGCTACTTTTTCGACCGGCAACAGGCGCATATACGCCAAATTTGCCATGACATATACCACAGTAACAATCAGCGAACCCAACAACATGGCCCGTGGAATCACTTTTTGCGGGTTTTTGGCCTCCCCGGCCATAAAAGATACGTGCTGCCAGCCTCCGTACGACCAAAGAACACCGATAAAACCCAGCGCAAATGCACCCGTCGGGTTTTCGGGCAGCGTATTGGCGAATGTTCCGGTAGCATTAGCGGCCAACGCATCAGGTTGTGCATACCACCATCCGGCCAAACCGATCAACAGCAACCCAAACAATTTTGCACTGGTAAAAATATTGGCTATCCACTCTCCAACGTTCACGCCAAAGAGGTTCACTACCGTCAAAAACACCAATAAAAAAATGGCCAAAGGCATTTTCCAGGCGGCAGTATGCTCCGGCCCCACTAAATACAGGATGTGTTCGGCGCAAACTGCTACCAATGCCGCAATAGCGCCTGCCGTGCTGATAAACAAAATAAACCAACCGTACATAAACCCCATAGCGTCGCCGTAAGCTTCCCGCAGATACACATAAAGACCACCTGCACCCGGAAACATACTCCCCATTTCGGCATAGGTCAGTGCTCCTGTCAGCGCCACCAATCCACCCAGTATCCACAGCGCAATCACATATTCCGGCAGGTGTACATGGTGGGCTATTTGGCCCGGCGTGCGGAAAATTCCGCTGCCAATGGAGCAACCAATGGCAATCATCGTAAGCGGGTAGAGGGTCAGCGACCGGCGTAGTTCGGACATAAAAGAAAAAAATTTAACAGGAACGGTATCTATCGGAACGTTCCTTAGGCGTTCCTGAATGGCAAAAGTACAGGGAATTGGCATAAATGCAAGTATGGAAGAAAAACTACCTAAAATAAGGTGCCATTGTGACAAAATACTTTTAGTATCTTTGCATTCATTAGGAACGGTGTCAAAATAAAGTATCAATCTTATCTGATTCCTTTTCACTCAAATTGCCCATCTTTTTGCTTAAATAGCCCCACTATTAGCGCAAAGAGATAGTTATTTGAGCAAAAATTAATCTGCCCAAGTTTAGTACTTTATTCTGACACCGTTCCTTACTTATTTTCATTACTTATTTATGGCATCTTATACACTGAGCATCAACTCCAAAAAGATAACCCTCGAAGCAGAACCCGATACCCCGTTGCTGTGGGTCATCCGCGATTATGCAGGGTTGAAAGGCACTAAATTTGGTTGCGGCTTGGCCCTCTGCGGTGCCTGCACCGTTCACCTCAACGGAAAACCCATCCGGTCGTGCCAGACCCCTGTGTCTGCATTGAAAAAATTGGCCAAAATTACCACCATAGAGGGCATTGCCGACAATAACAAAGTGGGGCAAGCCGTGCAAAATGCGTGGATCGAACTGCAAACACCGCAATGCGGATATTGCCAATCCGGGCAAATCATGGCAGCAACAGCGCTCCTGAAATCCAACCCCAATCCTTCCGACGTAGATATTGATCTGGCGATGGGCGGGCATATCTGCCGCTGCGGTACCTACCCGCGTATTCGCGCTGCCATACACAAAGCGGCAGGTGCCATTCAAACAACCGGAAAAAAATAAGCGTAAAGCGCTTATTCATTTCCCTTATTCATTCTTTATTGTATATTCATTATCATGGCTACACCTATTGTCAATCGCCGCCAGTTTTTGTCCTTCACCGGTTTCACCGGAGCCGCTCTTATGCTTGGCTTTCGCCAATCTGCCGCCGCTGGTTTAGAGATACTCAACCTGAGCGAAGCCGCCAATACCTTTGAATTCACGCCTTTCATCATCATAGAAAAAACTGGTAAAATTACCATCATTAATACCCGCCCCGACATTGGTCAGGGTGTTTATCAATCCATTCCCGGCATCATTGCGGAAGAATTGGAAGTATCACTGGATCAGGTCACGATTGTGCAATCCGATGGCCAAAAACGTTTTGGCGGTGATCAGTTTGCCGGTGGCAGTATGTCCGTGAGAAGCACCTACCAGGCACTCAGAACGATGGGGGCCGCCGCCCGCGAAATGTTGACCACTGCTGCCAGTCAGCAATGGAAAGTTCCCGCCACCGAATGTTATGCCGAAAATGCAAAAATAATGCACCGTCCGTCGGGAAAGAGCCTGACATACAGCGAGTTAGCAGAATCGGCCTCCGCCATAGAAATGCCCAAAAACCCACGCCTCAAAGACCCAAAAGATTTTAAAATTATAGGAAAGTCTGCCATACGCCCTGATGTACCCCTCAAATGTACGGGTAAGGCCGTTTACGGTATTGACATAGCAGTACCCGGCATGGTTTATGCGTCTATTGAGCATTGCCCGGTGTATAGCAGTAAAATGATTAGTTTCGATGACACAGAAACAAAAAAAATAAAAGGCGTACAGCAGGTGCTTCCCGTAGAAAAAGTAATTGGCCTGTACAAAACCATCGGGGTGGCCGTCATTGCCGATAACTATTGGGCCGCGTTGAAAGGCCGGAAAGCGCTCAAAGTGACTTGGGATCATCAGGGAAATGAGCGTTTTAACTCGAATGATTATGCCGAAAAATTGCGAAATTTGGGGAAAACAGAAGGCGTTGAAGAACACAGCAAAGGCGATTTTGAAGCATCTTTCAAAGGCGCAGCCACCCGATTGGAAGCGTTCTATGAAACGCCCATCGTCAGCCATTCCCCGATGGAACCCATGAATTGCGTGGCCCATTGGAAGGAGAACAACCAATTGGAAATATGGGTTTCCACCCAGGTACCCGGAGACATTGTGAGTGATTTTGCAAGAGATTATGGCATTCCGCCGGAAAATATCAAATTGCACGTAACCTTCAATGGCGGCGGATTTGGCCGCCGATTGTTCAATGACGTGGTTGTGGAAGCAGTCAATCTTTCAAAAGCCGTAAAAAAGCCCGTAAAATTGATTTGGACTCGCGAAGACGACACCCAACAGGGGCCATTTCGTCCCATGACTTTCTCTGCCATGAAAGCCGGTTTGGATGCCAATGGCCGGGCAATAGCCTTCCAGCACAAAGTTATTTCCCCTTCCATAGATGAGGGCCTTCGCACGGGTTATGATGTCACAAAACCGGATGGTACCATGACGGAAGCCATCAGTGGTCAGGAATACCTGATACCCAATATGCAGAACCGCTACGTCCACGCCGATTTTCATATTCCTTTGGCCTATTGGCGTGCGGTAACCAGCACCACACTCGCTTTCTCACACGAATGTTTCATTGATGAAATGGCCGTAAAAGCAGGTAATGACCCAATGGCTTACCGTTTGGGAATGTTGGCACCCGAATCGGATGCTTTTCGCATTTTGCAGCAGCTCAAAGCGGTATCCAACTGGGACAAACCCTTACCTAAAAACTGGGGACGTGGCGTGGGGCACTGGTTATTTTTTGCCGGGCAATGCGCACAGGCCGTGGAAGTATCCGTCAATAAAACTGGCGGTATTAAAATTGAAAAGGTATATGCCGTGATTGATTTGGGTACCGTGGTCAATCCCGACACGGTGGTAGCACAGGTAGAAGGGGCCATTGTCATGGCCATCACCGCCGCTACTAAGCCGGGTATTACTTTTGCCAACGGGCAGACAGAACAAAGCAATTTTCACGATAACATTATGTTGCGCATCGGTGAGGTGCCAAAAATTGAGGTACATATTTTAGCAGAAGGCGGCCCCAATATAAAAGGCGTGGGAGAACCTGGTTTGCCGCCGCTGGCACCCGCTTTGGCCAATGCTATCTTTAACGCGACAGGCAAAAGGATTCGGAAAATGCCGTTTAGTTTGGAAGGGTAAGTAAGGAACGGTTATTTTGCCTGCAATGCTTTGATTTTTTGTTCATTTTGACGTGAATTTAGAAATAATAATACCCACTACTGCGACCATATAAAACTGCCCCACCATTCCGAAAAATGCCGTAACAAGCCTTGTCATATCCGTAATGGGGTACATATCGCCAAATCCAATACTGGTCAAAGTAATAAAGCTAAAGTACGCAGGCAACCCATCGTAGGATTTACCGCCCAATGGGCCAAGTGGCTGATTGCTTTTTATGTAGGATTTGTATTATTTTACACTTCTTATTTTGTTTTAGTGCAAGCTCCCTGGTTCAACGTTACCTGGGATTACCATATTTCGGCAGCGATGACGGCATTTATCTATTTAGTAGCCTATATTGGCTATACCCAACCCGCCGTTTTTAATGGATTCAATCTCACGGAGTTTGCCCTAACGCCCAAATACCAACATTCAGGTCTGACTCCGGAAGCAGGCCGGTCGCTGGTACGCAAATTGGAAGCCATCATGATGCAGGAAAAACTCTACCGCGATCCGGAGCTCAGGTTAGACACCTTATCGGCGCGTATTGGTGCGAGTAAACACCATGTTTCACAGGTCATTAATGAATATTTGGAGGCCACTTTTTTTGAATACATCAACCAATTGCGCGTGGAAGAAGCAAAAGAGATGCTGGCAGGCACCAATCGCAGCGATTTGCACGTCATTGAGGCGGCTTATGCAGTGGGTTTCAACAACAAAGTCTCTTTTAATTCAGCCTTCAAAAAAGCAACCGGGATGACCCCCACCCAGTATCGGAAAAGTCATGGAAGGTCAGATGGGGCAATCGGGCAGCCAAGCGGTGCGGGGTGATCCACTCACTCATATCCCGCCCTCAATTGCAAACTCAACCGCGTCTCCGTCTCTTCCACAGTGGTTTTTCGGATATTCAGGGCCACGTCAAGACTGACCCGCGAAGCTTTGAAAAACTTTTTAGAGTCGGCTAAAGAAGGAATCAAAGGCAGCGAATTACCGGGAGTTAAGGGTACTGGTTGCCGGTAGGCAATTTCTAAGAAATTATTGGGATCATCTTCATCAAACGCCCTGACAGAAACCTGATCAATAAAGGAATAATCAGCGTCTCCAAATACACCGTCTAAGGAACTTTTAGTTGTTAACACTTTTTTGATAGCACTTTCCTGTACATTATTCTGTAGCAGGTATTCCTGCATTTGCGTAGGCAAATTGCGGATATAAAAATGGTGTACTTCAAAAATGCCAATACCCGCCGGAATGCTGAAATCCTTTTGATAAAACAGGTCAAAGCCCGGCAAATTCTCCTCTTTTTTGCAGGAAAGCAACAATAAAACGGGTAACAGTATAAAAAGAAGTGATCGGTAAAGCATGAGTAATTTTTTAGACACAAGGCAGGCGACACAACACTGCCGACTGGTGAACGGTGGACTTAATTACCGATGACGCATTTTCTTGCGACAGGGTTGCACCAGTAGATGCGTAAATGATAACTTCAGCATCTATCCTCCATTAGGAACGGGTAAACCATTTGATGCGATTTCTTTCCGCTCAAACTGCCCATCTTTTTGTTTAAATAGAACCACTATTCGCCCAAAAAGATAGTTGTTTGAACAAAAACTAACCTACCTAAAACTATTAAGTTATTATTTACCCGTTCCTTATCCATTCTCCCGTATCAGGTCAAATGCGGACTTCCCAAATACACCTGAATTTCGGGCGACAGTTTTACCTGAATTTTGACCAATAGCGGTTCAATTGGATGTGTTTGTGCGCCGGAATGTAAGGAAAGCGTTGTTTTTACGGCATTAAAAATCACTTTTAAATAAGTGTTCTCTTTGTTGTTTTCGATCAATTCTGCCAAATATTCAGGAGTGAACAGAGCTGCTTCCCCCCGGAGTTCCACGTCTAACCGTGGATTGAGTGACATGGCCAATCCGAAGCTGGTGGTGTGGAGGCCATAGGTATTCAAAGCCGGCAAAATAGCCACCCAGCCTTCCAGTACATCTATCCCTTTGGCTTTGGCTGCATCACCGAGTTGAATAGCACTGTCTCGTACCGATTCCGTCAGACTGCCGGCTTTTTCCGCCACTGCATGGCTGATATCGCCTGCTTTCTCCAATACAGAACCACTCAAATTGGCTGCTCCTTCCGTCATGGCCTGTTTTACTTTGGTCAGATTAATTTTCATGCTGTTAACGTAAGTAATGATAAATGATAAATCTTGTAACTTAGTAATAATCAAGTAATATCGTCCATCAAATGCATCAAAAAATGGCAAATATTTCTCAAGCGAATGGCGAGCCATTATTCATTTTATTCCCGTCCTACTGCCAGCCAGGCCATCAGACCCATACCGGTTTCTAAGGCAGTCTCCTCAATGTCAAACGTATCCGTATGCAGTGCAGCGGTAATCCCGCGCTCCGGGTTGCCAGTACCCAACCGATAAAAACACGCAGGAATCACCTGCGAATACCAGGCAAAATCTTCTGCAGTCATACGCAGTGGCAGGTCCACTACCTTGTCTTTTCCTAAGTATTCAACCGCAGCCTTTTGCGCTCGTCGGGTCAGTACTTCATTGTTGTACAACACCGGATACCCTTTTACAATTTGAAATTCACAGGCACCGCTCATACTTTTGGCTAAACCCTCTGCCATTTTTTTCATTTTTTTGTGTGCATCCGTCCGCCATTTTTCGTTCATGGTGCGAAAAGTACCGGCCACCTTTACTTCATTGGGGATGATATTGGTGGCACCACCCGTAGAATTTATTTTCCCGAAAGTCAGCACCGATGGCATGGCCGGATCACAAAAACGGCTCACAATTTGTTGTAACGCCGTAATCAGGTGCGCTGTAATCAGGATAGAATCCACACATTCTTGGGGAGCAGCACCATGTCCGCCGCGACCCTTTACGGTCACATACAGTTCATCGCAGGAAGCCATATAAATACCTGCCCGAAACCCCGCCATACCTGCCCGGAGCGGCGGATAAACGTGCTGCCCAAAAATAGCCGCCGGACGCGGTTGCTCCAACACCCCTTCTTTGATCATCAGGGAAGCCCCACCCGGCAATTTTTCTTCTCCCGGTTGGAAAATACACCTGATCGTTCCTTCAAAATGATCGCGCAGCGTATAAAGAATACGAGCCGCTCCTAAAAGCGATGCGGTGTGCGCATCGTGGCCGCAGGCATGCATGATGCCATTGTTCAGGCTTTTATAGGGTACCTGATTGGCCTCCTGAATCGGCAGCGCATCAAAATCAGCCCGCAAGGCAATTGTTTTTTTCTTGGGGTTTTTGCCCTGTATTGTGGCCACAACACCGTTTTGGGCAATACCATGCGTATGTGGAATACCATAAGTTGCCAATTGCGCAGCAATATAATGCCCCGTTTGAACTTCTTCAAAAGACAACTCCGGATGGGCGTGCAAATGCCGCCGTATGTGAATGACATCGTTTTGATAACGGTGGGCAAGTTCCTGAATTTTTTCTTTCACGGGCAAATATATGAATGAATACTGGAGAATGGATATGAAAAATATGCCCACAAAAGTAATCAAATTTTCAAAAATACCAACCATTTGAAATACCCACAACAAGCCGCAGAAACAGTTCCTTATACAACCAACAACAACCAAGATGCGTCATGGATAAAAAAAATGCATTGAGGAACGAATAAATAATAAGTTGGTCATTTCAGGTAAGTAGTCCACAGTCTCACAAACCCTTGATAATAAGGTAATTAATGAAATTCAAAACTACGATTATTGCTATTTACCTGCTTAGATCATTTTTGGGTCAGACAACCATCTTTTTGCGCTAATAATAGTCCTCTTTAAATAAAAGATGGATAGTATAGCATTAAAAGGAGTACATCAAGTGGTTAAGTTATTATTTACTCGTTCCTAAAGCAGCATTTGACAAGGTATCATCGTTACTACTTTGTTGGTGCAGTATTCTTCACCTAAGATAACGAAAAACGAAGTATGGAATTAGTACTCACCTTAGAACACAGCGCAGAAAAAGACTTCATCGCTGCATTGACCCGGCAAGAACGTTGGGCCCAACAGGAATTGTATCAACAATATTACGGAAAAATGATGGGTGTCTGCCTGCGTTATGCCGGCTCCCGCGATGAAGCCCTTGACCTGCTACACGAAGGTTTTATCAAAGTGTTTCAAAACATCAGTCGTTATCGCACCGGTAGCTCATTACCTGCCTGGATTCGCACCATTATTGTTAATACCTGCATTGATTACTACCGACGTACTATGCGCCGCCGCACAGAAGACATAGATGATGTACTCCACCTGGCCAACGATGAACCGGATGCTTTGAGTCACCTCACGGAAAGAGAAATATTGGATGCCGTGCAACAACTTTCTCCCGCCTACCGTGCTGTTTTCAACCTCTACGTGGTGGAAGGTTACTCGCACAAAGAAATTGCCGATGCCCTGCACATCACTGAAAGCACCTGCCGCAGCAACTTAGTGAAAGCGAGAATCAAACTTCAGGAATATTTTTCCACAAAACGTATCGAATTTGAGCGCAATGAACAATAATATCTTCGATGAACACCTCAAATCAGTGCTCGAAAATATCGAAGCACCCTATGACCCGGAAACGTGGTCAAAATTGACAGCACGTATGGACGGGCTTGCTTCGGCTAACGGTGCGTGGATGGATGAATCCTTAGCCGGAAAATTAGAACAACTGGAGGCTCCCTACCAGCCAGCCCATTGGGATAAAATGGCGGCAAAACTCGATCAGGAAGACAACCGCCGCCGTCGGATATGGATGTATAAAATTGCCGAAGCAGCAGTATTTTTACTGCTCATTGCCAATGTACTGTACATGACACAAGGATTTGATCCTAACGGTGGCCCCGTTGTACAAAACAATACCGAAGAAATACAGCGAACAACAAACAAAACCCGTAAGTCATTCAAGCCAGACAGTGAAAAAGGGATTGCCCCCACTGTTGCCGAAACAGGTTTGACAGCAGCCGTATCCGGTTTAGCAGCATTCGCTACTGCACTCACTACCGCAGTAGAAGCAGCAACCGCTTCCTCCGGAACCGGAATAACGGCAACAACCCTGCCCGCTGCTACCACCACTTCACCAAATACCCTTACTGGCGCCGTTAAAACGTTGCTCAACAACGATGCAGCCATGGCAGCCATCCTTCAGCAAACCACAGAAACACTGCCCGGTACGGAGTTGTACCCGTTGGTTAGCGGATTGCAGCAACCCGCCAGCCTGCCGATGATTAAAAAAACATCCAAAACGGGTCGGTTTTTTGCCGGGTTTTCCACGGGTATACAATTTGACCGCATCCACAATGGCACTGAAAATACGCTCTCCAGCCAGCAAATGGCCTTTGATGCTGATATAGTGTACAGAAAAGGTAAATGGGGCGTTTCTTCGGGTGTGCGGTACACCCGAAAGCGCTTTCAACCAAAACCACAAGTCGAAATTTATGCCGGTGATCCTTCAAAAGGTTATTACGGTTCCTATATTGATGCAGTAGATGCTTCGATAGTGTCCCTGCCCGTGCAAGCCAGTCGCCGCGTGGCACGCATCGGAAAATCTACTGTCCACGCGTTGGCTGGCTTTACTGCCAATGTAGCCGTAGAAAAATCTTATCGCAACAAAACCGTTTATTATCCGGGCCAAACACCCGATCCCAATCCCGTGGCTGCTGCCCCGGCGTTTAACCGCGATGCCAACGGCTGGTTAGAACATGGCGCATTAAGCGACAACCACTATATCAGCGCCGACGCAGGGCTGCGGATAGAGGCACCAATGACCAAACGCACCATGATTTTTGTAGAATCGGTGTACCAGCACGCACTCGGTGGCAATGGTTTTGTGAATCCTCCCGCACGGATTAATACCGTGGGAGTGTATGCAGGAGTGGTGGCAGGGTTGTAGAAAGAAACGGGAATGAACTAATGGAATGGGCAAGGCCTACATCATGCATTATTAAGTAACGTGTAAATAATGACTACCCGACTGCGCATTAATTGATGCATCCTCTTCAGATCATCCAGAATATCAAAGAATCTATGTCATAATAAAAATTTGTTACGCGTTTTTATCTGTAAATAAATTAGTAGAGAGTATGGGGATAAATTTTTTTTGCGAAAAAAATTTATCCATACCCTCTACTAATTTATTCCCGTGCCACTACCACCACCCAAACGCGGCGGAAGCGAGTACAACAACGAAGTATTTTCCCCAAAATAATCTTTAAAAGCCATAGCAAAAGTGCCGGGATTGCTAAAGCCCACCAAATTGGAAATGGCCTGCGGGGTACCTGCACGGCGCTCGAGCAGTACTTTGGCTTTTTCTAAGCGAAGCTCACGGATCAGTTGAACGGGTTCTTTACCGGTGAGCACCTTCAGTTTTTTGGTGAAATGCAGCTTTGTCATTTGCATTTTACGCGCCATATCATCCGCCATATAGTTGGGGTCGGATAGGTTTTGTTCAATGAATTGTACCGTTTGCACCAAAAATGGATGCTCCAAGGGGATGCGGGAATCCGTGAAATACAGTTGCAGGAAACGATTGAATTGCTCATGTTTAACTTTATGCGATTCAAGGAGTTTTTTTACGGAATTGTTAAAGTCATCGCCCAATACAGGGCGGGAGAACCAAGCATCCGCCCCGGCACGCAAAGCATCCAATTTGCCTTCATTACCAAATTTATCGGTTAGTAACACCACCGGAATATGATTGGTGCGATCTGACAATTTTATCTTTCGGGCTACTTCGATTCCGGTAGTACCATTGAGAATGGCATCGCAGACCACCAAATCGGGCATCAATTCAGCGGCCATTTGCAACCCTTCATTGGGCGTGTAAGCTGTTTCTACCTGAAAGCGATCGGAAAGCAGCGATTTGATATAGAGTATAATCTGACGATTTGGTTCAATAATAAGTGCCAGTTGATCGGGCTTTTCCCCGGGGAAAGCGCCTCGGAATGGGTCATTAAATGACGGCGAAGTTACCGCCGGCTGAGGGGTTGTTTTCACGGCCTCTACGGCAGCCACCACCTCTTTGGCGGCTTTTTCTTCCGCATCCTGTTGCAGGTTAGCTCGCATGAGTTCCCATTCCAGTTCCCTTTTTTCTAATGCTTCTTTCCAGCGACTCGTGTTGCGATAATTGGCATACAGCAACAGCAACAAGATTAATCCGGCCAATCCGGCCAACATATACGCCTGTTCGCGTTCTAAATGGATAAGCCCCGAATTTCGACCTAATTCTTCCTGACGCAATGCAGCAACCGAATCTAATTGATGTTGTAGCGCGCTCATCTCTCCTCTCCGACGCTTGGAGGCCAAAGAATCCTGCGCCGTCACCAAAAGTTGCCGACACGTCAACGCTTGATCTTCCATGCCCCAACGGCGATACTCTGTCACTAAAGTAATCAATAATGCGGTGCGGGTGGCAGGATTCAGGTCGCGGCGAGCATCCAATTCTGCTTCCGTAAGGAATCGTGTGGCGCTGGTTTCGTCATTGCTGTTTTTGTAAATACCCGAAATGATTTTGACGGCTTGCGGTGTAACAGGTCTTTTGGTACGTTTGAGGTAAGTGCGCAACCCTTCAGACTCTACCTGTGCTTGCTCAAAACTTCCGGCTTGTGACAATTGGCTAATGACTTGCAATCGCAATTCCAAAGAATCCTGCACATCCGATACCTGCGCAAAAAGCAGGGCGCTTTTTGCGTAAGAGGCAATGAGTAAAAAAATAAGAATCGCTAACCGGTGCATGGGAATGGATAAAAATCATGAATAATTGGTCATTAGGGAGACATATTAAATGCAAATTTAGTACCATTTCGTGAAATTCCCACACACTTTAAATAATAATTAATAAAATTGGTGTTTTTGGGTTAAAAAAAGGTGAATTACGTTAAAATTCGACATATTCTTAATATTTTATACGCATCTTTGTGTATTCTTTCATTTAACAATAATTTTTTTATTAAAAATCCTTCTCTTCTCTTCTGTTCCCTCATAGAAGAGTTCTTCAGTTTTTAAAAACTGTAGTTTTAGTGATGTCAGTCTCTTTTTCAAGTTTGAGTTTATTGAATGCTCAATGTAGTTCGGTTATTAGCCTTGATGCTTCTCCGTGTCAGTTATACCCTATTATTGGTGAGGTACTTACTTTTACTAATGCTATTACTGCTAATTTAAATTCTACTTACAGTAATACCATGTATTTCAACTATTTTTTCTGCATTCTTTTTTTCTGCTGCTGCCCGGCAGCAAAATCCCAGCCTCGCCATGATTATATTTGGTTGCTTGGAGACAGCCCTGTCAATACTCAGTTTAAGATTGGCGGGTGTACATTGGATTTTAATGACAATCCGGTAAGTATCACCGCCGTTCCCATCGCCGGAGGGTCAGGGCTTTCCTATCAGCCGATGTCCGATGAAAACGGCAAGCTCCTTTATTACACCAATGGCTGTAGTATTTATACCGCTGATTTTCAGGTGATGGAGGGCGGCGACACCCTTAATCCAGGCATAGAACACCAACAGTTTTGCGACCAGGGTTTAGGGTATCCAAATGGTGGCATTAGTCTCCCGCATCCAGACAAACCCGGTATTTATGTATTTTTCATCTTGCAACCCCCGATAGAGAACCTATTATTGATGTTTTTTATCAAACGACCATTATCTATTACCTGTCGGCCCAATCAGGTGGCAAAAAAACAACCCTCCGATTTGTAAAACTGTAAAAACTCTATTTCGGTAACTATCCAGCCGGTCATTTTTTGAAGATTTTTAAGTATTTTATCAATTATTTATATATCTAATTTAAGATAATTCAAGAATTATATTCTTAAAATTAAATTAATTCAATAAAAAACAGTCATTTATTCTGATTTTCGGAAAATGAAGTCAGACCGGCTGGATAGTTACCTATTTCTTCTTCCCGTCAGCATCAAACACAATTGGCTGGCGACCTTTAACCCGTACAATATACTCGACCTTGCAATCGCGACGAGTCACTTTTAGGACTGATTTAATTTCGGCACCAGCGGCGTTGGCCGTCAGCCATGCTTGTGCTGCTGCCGGCAAATCAGTAACAGTGATGGCTACAGGTGGCTTATTGCAACCGTTACCGATGGTGTCGTGTGGATGGTGCGGTCCACCGGTGAACGTAGAATCTAATCCGTGTGGGTGATGACCATGATGAACGATATAGATCGAATCGTGCGGATGATGGCGCAATGAATCATGTGGGTGGCGCAACAAATCATGGTGGTGGCGACGGCGGTGTTCTGCCAGTCCGCCAGCGTCTCCGCCGCGATCTTCAGCGCTAAAAGTTAAGGCAGCGTCGGCGGCTGATGAGATGGTCTCTTTTTGACAAGCGGGCAAAAAAGCCACAGCAAGCACCAGAGTGAGGGCTGGTGCCCACACCGAAAAAAAATGTTTGAACATGATAAAAAAATTAAGGAGCGGGTAAATAATAACTTGTTCGTTTCAGGTAGATTAGTTTTCGTTCAAACAACTATCTTTTTGCGATCATAGTGGGGCTATATGAGTAAAAAGATGGGCAGTTTGGGCGGAAAGGAATCACATCAAATGGATAAGTTATTGTTTACCCGTTCCTAAAAATGATAATTGATGCCAAGGTTTACACCAGTCGAAATAATACCGGGTAATTCTTGTTTTAAATGATCTGTTTGAGCAAAGGTGCCTGAAATCACCGGCTCTGCCACTGCACTCCAATGCCGGGATAGGCGATAATGTACACCCGCAGCGGCGCGATAGCCCAACGAAAAACGTCGGGTGGTTTCAAAAACAAGCTGAGGTACTTTGCCCGACTCCACTTGAAATTTAGTGTTTAAGGAGCTCAATAAATTTACTTCCAATTGATTAGACAACGTAAAATATCCCTCCGGCCCGGCTTTTAATACACCCTTCCATCGGCCTTTCCCAAAAGTGATACCCACCAGTAGTGGCACTTTTAATGCCTGTGTATATTGATTAGTAGTAATTTTCACGGTTATTGGTTCTGTAGCAGGAATTCGGGCGGAATTGTCCACCTGTTCCATCCGTAGGCTGACCGCTGCCGATCCACCGTAAGTATTGAGGTTGCAATCAAAATCAAAACGAGAAGCCCCAGAGCCCGGACTGTTGTGCGGACGGCCTTCCAAAAACTTAAATCTTGCCTGGTGTACGGATTCCTGACGCAGGTTTGTAAATGCAATACCAGTTTCGAGCAAAATATATCGGTTTATTTTTTTTCCAAAAATTAGCCCCCATTCGGCAGCAGCGTTAATTTTTTTGCTTTCGTTGACGAAAACCGGGGTACTTCTGGCCGGGCGAGGACCATTTACGGGGCGTTCGATAGGCCGTGTCGGCTTTTCTGTGGTATTTTCTTTGATAAACCCCGGTGTGAAACGCAACCCCGCATACCAATCTGAACCTGAATGATTGGGCCGTATAACTGGCAGTAGGGTCGGTACCGCTGACGGCGCTGGATACGGGACTTGCAAGAGCGAGCTGCTACCGGGCAACTGCTCCAAAGCGATCTTTTTTGATGCGGTTTCTGCTGGTTGACTTTGGAGCAAATTGGCTACTGGCGTAGTTACTTCCGCGCCGGATTCGTGGGTAGCAACTACAGTACTGGTGTTGTTGTCCGGTGTTGTAAGCGGGTCATTGTCCGGTGTATGATGGTTGGATTGGAGGGCATTTTGCTGCAGTGCGGGTACAGTTGCTCTGTCCGTTTGACGATTTGGTGCCTGATTATTAATCGTTTGCGTGGTTACTTCGGCAGTATGATGACCAGCTGTTGCTGCATCCACAGAAAGGGGGGCATTAATCGTTTTCTGAGCGGCCTTTGCATCCAATATTTGATGGTTGGTTCTGTCATTTACTGGCGTAGCGGGTTTAGCAATATACTCCTGTCCGCCTGTTTTTGGGATAGATTTTTGTGTTTTTTTGGGTATGATTACTGCATTTTCCGGTGCATTTGCCGGCGGCACCGTATTTTGATAATCGCCTCTATGTTGCTGTTCAGCCATCAATTCCGTCACTTTTTGCGTCACCTTAGCGGCTATTTCCGGAGATAATGCTTTTTGCGACGAATTTGATTGAGAGATGGTAATCTCCAAAGCTATTATTTTTCTTTCATAATACGTGCAGATGCCTGCCCAACCCAACATAACAAACAACACGGCGGCAGCTACTGACCACCAGTGGCGGATGTTGCCCGACCACCGTGTTGTCAACCCCGGAGATTTCGGTACCTGAACGGCCGGAGTATCTAAAGCGCCTTCAATGCGGTTCCACATCCCCGGCGAAGGGTCTTCTTCGTATCCGTCAAGCGATTTCTGTACAAAATCGTCGAGGTTATCCTGTTGATGTAAATTTTCTTCCATGGCAACACACGTTTAATTTCCAATTAAACTTTTATCTAATAGTTTTTTAAAATGGGCTTTAGCCCTCAATAGTTGGGATTTTGAAGTACCCGGAGAAATACCGAGAATTTCCGCAATTTCAGGATGGGTATAACCCTCCAGTACGTGTAAATTAAAAACAGCCCGAAACCCCGGTGGTAGTTGTTGCAAAATCTGTATCATTTGTTTTGCTGCGGGTTGGGTAGTATCGTAAAAAGGGGCATCTTCTTCTACCGGCTCATAAGCGCTTAATTCTACTATAATAAGGTCTCTTTTTTGTTTTTGCAAATGCTGTAAAGCGGTATTCACAAAAATTTTTCTTACCCAGCCTTCAAAATTTCCAGCCCCGGTATACTGGTGCAAATCGCGAAACACCCGAATAAATCCGTCCTGCAACATATCTTCTCCATCTTCTCTGCTATTGGCATAGCGAAGGCACAGAGCAAACATTTTACCCTTGAAGCGTTCATAGAATCGCTGCTGGGCTAAACGTTCTCCACGGATGCAGGCTTGAATTTCAGGCTGGTATTCCATATTATAATGCCCTATTAGGTAACACCTGTTTGGCAGAGGTTGCACAGCAGATGCAAATAACTGTTTTTTAAATTAAAGAACCAGCAAATAATAACTTAATTGCTAAAAATAATTGTTAAAGGTTATGTCTAAATTATTGCATAATTTAAATATAAAATATTTATTAAGAGCAATATAAATATTATAATTATTTTTTATTTAAAAATAAATACGCAAGTCATCGTAAATTTTTAAGGTAAAATATTTTTTTAAGTCCGGGGTTTGCCGTTCCTTTGCACTCAGAAAAATTAACTTTTTTTCACTAAAAGATTGATATCATGTCAAATATCGCCACAAGCGTAAAAAAAATTATTATTGACAAATTAGGTGTGGATGAAACGGAAGTAATGCCCGAAGCCAGTTTTATTGACGACCTCGGTGCTGACTCCCTCGACACCGTAGAAATCATTATGGAATTCGAAAAAGAATTCGACGTTTCGATTCCTGATGAACAGGCAGAAAAAATCCAGACCGTAGGGCAGGCAATTGCTTATTTGGAAGAACATGCAAAAGAAGCCTAATGGCACGGAAATGAATTAATTGCAGGCGGCAGTATTTTTTTTGCAAAAAAATACTGCCGCCTGCAATTAATTTTACAGAAAAAACGCATCCCATAAAGGTCACTCCGAATGCATCGGTGTGACTTTTTTTGTTAGATTTATGAATATCCTAATTGAAATTGTTGCTTCAAAAAAGCAGGAAATCCGACAATTGTACCAACAGCATGACCCGGAGGTATTAAAGTCGCTAACCTTACCGACGCTCCGTTCTTTTGAAGCAGAACTCTCTTCGGCCCGTTCGCAGCGTCGCCCGTTTTTCATTACGGAATTCAAACGGAAATCCCCTTCTGAAGATTGGATTGATCGCGATGCAAACCTCGCCGAACAGATTGAATTGTATGCCCGTGCCGGAGCAGGAGCCATTTCAGTATTGACAGATACGCCTTTTTTTGGGGGTACTTATGATGATCTTCGACGGGCTGCCGTCACCTTATCTGCCCTGCCGGAAGGAGCCCATCGCCCGTTGTTGCTGCAAAAAGATTTTGTACTCGACCCCATTCAGATTTACCTTGCTCGTCAGGCCGGAGCCGATTTGATCCTGCTCATCGCTGCTATTCTTTCGGCGGAGCAATTAGAAGCATTGCGCCAGACAGCTGCGTCTTTGGGCATGGGAGCCTTAGTAGAGGTACATGATGCCGGAGAATTGGAAAAGGTACAACACCTCAACTTCCCGGTGCTGGGCATCAACAACCGCGACCTAAAAACCTTCCGAACGGCGCTCAACCGCGTAAATGTGCTGGCACGCGCTGCCCGGGGTCGTTATGTCATTGCGGAATCGGGCCTTCATCATGCTCGAGACTTTCGCATTGTGCGTCGTGCCGACGGCTTCCTGATCGGTACCAGCCTGATGCGGCACCGCGCTCATAGCGAGGAGTTACCCGGCGAACAAATGCTGCAAACGATGTTTGCTCCCCGCGACCACCGTCCGCTCCTCAAAGCTTGTGGTATCCGCACGGCCGATTTGTTGACGGCTTCGACCGCCGACTGGATTGGAATCAATTTTTCGCCGATGAGCAAGCGCCGGATTAACCTTGCGGTGCTGGATCAAGCCAGTGCGTTGCCCGCCAACGCCGTAGCCGTATTTTATAAAAACAGTATAGAAGAGGTCAACGTCATTTTAGCGCAGTATCCGTTTAAAACAGTACAACTTTACGCAGGAGATATGACACCAGAACAGGTGCGCAGCATCAAAAAGAAGGTTATATTGGCAGTATCGGTGCGCAGTGAAGTCGACCTGAAAATAGTAGAAGATTATGCTTCTGATGTGGATATGTTTATTTTAGACGGTGCTGCACCTGGCAGCGGACAACGCATTGGTGCCAATATACCGGGCGATTTCCCTTATCCGTTCCTGCTCGCCGGGGGTATTCACCTGGATAACCTTGACCTGATTCGCAATTACCAAAATTGTATTGGCGTGGATATTGCCTCCGGTATTGAAACGGATGGGATGGTAGATTCGGACAAAATTCGGGAAATTAGAGAGACATTGGGGTGACTGCCTAAGAACGAGCGTAAATAAGCAGCGCTCCACTTGTACCGTCAGGGCTACACAGTATTCCCCATTACTTACCGAATCACCAACCAGGTATATCCCTTCGCAGGAATCGTAACTTCCACATCAACTCTTCCAATGGATAAGCGTGTTCTTTTTGACCGTACAAACCGCCGATATGGTAAGCTTTGTCATCTAAAATTACCCATTCTTCGGGTCTTACAGAGCGGATAAACTGTTCATTCGTCGCTAAATTTTTAAAACTTGTAGTGGCGGCATTTGGCGCAAGTTGGATGCGTCGGGCGATTAAACCGTTGTTGAGTTCAATGATTTTGCCATTGTTGATGATTTTGATGTCGCTGCGTTGGATGGGTGGAACATAGCAACAACTTTGCCACGCTAAGGGAAAAGTTAACACCAGACCACTGCGCCGAATACTCCCGGTTTCGAGTCTTGAAACGCCGATAGGCACACCGCACGTCTGTAACGCAAGAAGCCCCTGCCGCATTTCTGCGACAGGGGCTAAATTATTGTATTGAGTTGGCACCGACTTACTCTCCCAAGGCATCAACCTTAGTACCATCAGCGCTGGTGGGCTTAACGATTCTG
>Ga0209181_10000617_pt1 | contig 65974 bp, 52 predicted proteins | sample MAT05_FD_187208 | JGI IMG/M metagenome (GOLD analysis project Ga0209181, IMG submission 187208) | Freshwater microbial communities from Lake Fryxell liftoff mats and glacier meltwater in Antarctica - MAT-05 (SPAdes) (version 2) | ecosystem: Environmental > Aquatic > Freshwater > Ice > Liftoff...
CGATGATCGCGGTCGAGGCGCCCGGAGGGCAAGTCGACGGTGAGGACCGCAGGGGAGCATCCTCGACGGAGGTGACCCGAGGACCGGAACCGGCAACGCAGCCAGCCGGGATGGATCGGCCGCGAGAGCGGTCGACTTGTTCATTCGCGGGCCCTTAGGATGGCGGTCGAATGACCATCGTCTGCGGTACCGATCTGTCCGAGGGCTCGAACCAGGCCCTCACGGCCGCCTTCGCGCTGGCCCAACGTCGCGGCGATCGCGAGATCGTCGTGCTCAACGTCCTCGACCCCGACGCCGAGGGTGATCGCGCGCGCGACTCGGGCGTGGCTCGCACCGAGCTCGAGGCCGCGATCGCCCACGCCCGCATCGGCACCATCGAGGCTCGGGTCGAGTTGGCGGTCGGCGCACCGGTCGAGTCGCTGGTCGCGGCCACCGAAACCGAGGGCGGCGACCTGTTGGTGGTCGCGTCGCAGGGGCACTCCCACGCCAGGGCGTTCTCGCTCGGCGGCACCTCGGGTGGCGCCGCGGCCGCCGCCCGCGTGCCGGTGCTGGTGGTCCGCGACGCCGCGCCGTTCGTGGCGTGGGCCGCTGGCACCCGTCCGCTGCGCGTGATGCTCGGCCTCGACGAGTCGGCCAGCGCTGATCCCGCGGTCGGGTTGCTGCACGCGCTGCGCAAGCTCGGCCCGGTCGACGTCGTCATCGGCCACGTCTACTACGTCGACGAAGCCGCCCGTCGCTACGGCGTCAAGACCCGCTCGATGGTGGACGCTGATCCCGTGATCGAGCAGCTCCTGCGCCGCGATCTCGAGCGCCGCCTCGGCGAGCTGCCCGGCGTCGGCACCGCCGAGTTCCGCTGTCGGCCCGGCCTAGGTCGCATCGGCGATCACCTGCTCGAGATCGCCGACCAGGCCAAGGTCGATCTGGTCATCGTCGGCACCCGCCACAAGGGCGCGCTGGGCCGGCTGTCGTCGGTGTCGTCGGTGCTGCTCCACGACGCCAAGCAGTCGGTGTGGTGCGTGCCGGCCCACGGCTACCACGCGACCAGCACGGTGCCCCGCTTCCGGGTCGCGGTGGTCGCCACCGACCTGTCGAACTTCGGCAACCAGGCCGTGCCGTACGCCTACACGCTGGTCAGCGGGCCCGGCGCCGAGGTCCACCTGGTCCACGTGCGCGACGAAGATCACGAGGGCGGCAACCCCGCCGACCTCGCGCAGCGGCTGCTCGCGCTGGTGCCGCCCGGCCAGGCCGCCATCACGTCGAGGCCCCACGTGCTCACCGGCGACGACCCGGCGCGCACGATCGGTGAGGCCGCCGAGCGGCTCGGCGCCGACGTGGTCGTGCTGGTGTCGCGGGCCCGGTCCGGCCTCACGCGCGCGCTGCTGGGCTCGGTCGCCGACAAGCTGCTGCGGAGCTGCACCCGGCCGGTGCTGATCCTACGTCCGCCCACCGAGTAATGAATTCGGCACTGTTTCCGGTCCGAACCAGGTCGTGAGGGCGTCGAGGAGCCCGGGCTCGGCGCGGTCGCCCACCCACGCCACGTAGCCGTCGGGGCGGACCAGCACCGCCGCCGGCGCCGGGACGCCACCGAGCACCGGTAGCTCCCACCCACCGTCGACCCGCGCGCGGACCACCGCGACCCGGTCGGCCCAGGGCGTGACGTCGACGCCCTCGTGATCGCCGAGGTCGAGCAGCACCGGCCGCGCCTGGTGCAGCAGGCTGAACACCCGGCGCGGACCGGCGTCGGTGACCAGCTCGAGATCGGGCATGCGACGCCCAAGGAGCGGGTGGCCGGCGCCGAGGTCGTAGTGGACGTCGAGGCCCGACATCATCCCGGCGAAGCGCCGGCGCGGCTCGTCCATCGCGAGCAGCTCGCCGACCACCTCGGCCAGCGCCTGGCCGCGATCGTCGGTGACCCGGCGCAGCGCGACCTGCGCCATCGTGTGGTGCAACACGCGCGCGGCGATGGGGTGACGCTCGGCCTGGTAGCTGTCGAGGAGGCTGACCGGCGAGGTCTGGGTGACCACCTGCGCGAGCTTCCAACCCAGGTTGACCGCGTCCTGCACGCCGAGGTTGAGCCCCTGTCCGCCGTGGGGCGGATGCACGTGGGCCGCGTCGCCGGCGAGGAGCACCCGACGATCGCGGTAGGTCGCGGCCTGGCGAGTCGTGTCGGTGAACCGGCTGAGCGAGCTGGCGCGGCGCAGGCCGAAGTCGGCCCCGTAGGTCGCGATCAGCGCCGTGCGCAGCTCGGCCAAGGTGGGCTCGCCGGTCTTGATGCCGGGCTCGGTCACCAGCACGCGGACCAGGCCCGGCTCCGATCGGCTGAGCGAATGCACGCCCCGGGCGTCGGTGCGCAAGCCCCACGCTGGCTCGCCGCTCATCTCGACCTCACCGAGGAGGCAGCTCATCGTGGGATCCCAGCCCGGGAACTCGATTCCGGCAGCCTTGCGGATCCGGCTGCGCCCACCGTCGCAGCCGACCAGGTACTGGGCCCGCAGCGACGCGCCATCGGACAACCCGACGTCGACGCCGGTGTCGTCCTGCACGAACCCGGTGACCTCGAGCCCGCGGTAGATGCGCACCGCCAGCTCGTCGATCCAGCCGGCCATGATCCGCTCGATGTGGACTTGCCACAGCGCGAGCCCGTAGTTGTGACGTGTCGGAAAGTCGCTGATGTCGAGCGGCCGCAGGCCGTAGCCGGCGACCTGCATGATCTGCCCTTGCGAGAGGAAGCGCTCGGCGATGCCGCGCTGATCGAAGACCTCGATCGTCCGCGCGTGCAGCCCGCCGGCGCGCGTGCCGGTGACCTCTTGGTCGGCGCGTCGCTCGACGATGGCGACGTCCACGCCGGCCAGCGCGAGCTCGCCGGCCAGCATCATCCCCGTCGGACCAGCGCCGACGATCACCACGGCAGGTTGAGTCATGCGTCCGTGATCGCCGAATCGGCGCGACGTTCACAGCTTGAAACTGCGACCCGGATTTGCGAGCTTGGACTGGGAAGCGGGGCCGGTGCTGAGGCGCGTGCGCGGTACGAGCTGCTGGCGTGGCCCGGTCAGCGCGCCGCCGGCACCGTCAGCTCGAAGCCCTCGGCGCCGCGATCGTCGACGATGACCTCGACGCCGAGCAGCTGGCGCAACAGGGCGATCTGGGTGTGGGTATGGTCGCTCACGACCGTCGTGGTGAAGCGGCCACCGTCGCCCAAGGCGAGCGGCACCAGCAGCTGATCCGCGAGGTACGCGCCGACCGGCGCCCGCGCGGCCAGGTACGCGGCGCACTCGTCGGCGGCCGCTCGCGCCACGGTTTCGGCCGCCACCCCGCGCGCGCCGTGGGCGGTGAAGACCTCGGTCACCTTCGCGTGCTCGACGGTGATCGCGACCGTGTTGCCCGGGCCCGGCGACGCGACCTCGACGATCGCGCCGGTCGACGCCTCCCAGCCCAAGCGCGCGGTCGCCGCCGCCACCTCGCGCGCGCCGATGGTGGCCGGCAGGTTGGCGACGATCGCCTCGACGCGACGGCCGAGGGCCGCGCCGCGCTCGACCAGCTCGAGGTGGCCGAGGCGCCCGCCGCCGGCGACCTCGATCGCGACCCGACCGCCGCCGCGCGGATAGAAGCCCGCACGATCGAGCGTCGCGGTGATCGGCGCGCCGAGCCGCGCCAGCATCGGCGCCAGCGCGCGGGCGAAGAAGTCGAAGGACGGCGCCGACGGGTTGTGGGTGCCACCTCCGAGCGTGAGCCGCCAGGCGCCGCCGCCCCGCAGCATCGCCGGCACGACCGCCTGCGCGACCAGGAGCGTGCTGCCGGCCGAGCCGATGTCGAAGTGGTACTCGCCCGGCGTCAGCGCACCGGGACGAAACGTCAGCGCACGCGAGCCGAGCTGCGCGCCCTCGACCTCGGCGCGGCTGATCGCCTGGGCGGCGGCCACGCAGGTCAGGTGCTGGCGCAGGAGGCCCGGCTTGGCGCGGCCGGCCCGGATGTGCTCGATGCGGAATGGCGCGCCGGTGGCGAGCGACAGCGCGAGCGCCGACCGGATGATCTGACCGCCGCCCTCGCCGTGGGCTCCGTCGATGGTGAACATGCTGGTCAGCCCTTCACGCACAGCACCTGGCGGAGCGTGTGCACGATGTCGACCAGGTCGGCCTGCGCCGCCATCACGTGATCGATCGACTTGTACGCGGCCGGGGTCTCGTCGACGACGTCGGCGTCCTTGCGGCACTCGATGCCGGCGGTGGCCGCGACGTGATCGGCGACGGTGAACCGACGCTTGGCCTCGGTGCGCGACATCGCGCGGCCGGCACCGTGGCTGCACGACGAGAAGCTGTCGACGTTGCCCTTGCCGCGCACGATGTAGCTCTTGGCGCCCATGCTGCCCGGGATGATGCCGAGGTCGCCGACGCCGGCGCGCACCGCGCCCTTGCGGGTGACGATGACGCTCTCACCGAAGTGCTTCTCGCGCGACACGTAGTTGTGGTGGCAGTTCACCGCCTCGAGGGACGCGTCGAACTCCGGCAGCAGGCCGGTCGCGCGCAGCGCCATCATCACCGACCGCAGCATCAGCTCGCGGTTGGTCGACGCGTAGCGCTGCGCCCACGACACCGCCGCCACGTAGTCGGTGAAGTGGTCGGTGCCCTCGGGCAGGTACGCCAGATCCTGGTCGGGTAGGTTCACGAACCAGCGCCGCATGTCGCGCTTGGCCAGCTCGATGAAGTACGAGCCGATGCGGTTGCCGACCCCACGCGAGCCGGAGTGCAACATCACCCAGACCTGCTGCGCCTCGTCGAGACACAGCTCGATGAAGTGGTTGCCGGTGCCCAGCGTGCCAAGCTGGGTCGCCTGCACGCCGCGTCCGATCTTGGCGTGCTTGTCGGCGATGGCCTGATAACCCGGCGCCAGCGCCGCCCACGCCTCGGCGTGAGCGGTCGGCGGGTTGCGCCACGCGCCGCGGTCGTTGGCGCCCCCGTGGTCGGTGCGACCGTGGGGCACCGCCGCCTCGATCGCCGAGCGCAGCGCCGCCAACCCATCGGGCAGCTGCGACGCCGTCATCGACGTGCGGGCCGCGATCATGCCGCAGCCGATGTCGACGCCGACCGCGGCCGGGATCACCGCGCCCCGGGTCGCGATCACGCTGCCGACCGTGGCGCCCATGCCGTGGTGGACGTCGGGCATCGCCGCGACGTGGCGGTGGATGAACGGCAAGGTCGCGACGCGACGCAGCTGCTCGCGCGCCGACTCCTCGAACGGCACGCCGCGCGTCCACGACTTCACCGGCACGCCACCCGGCACGTGCATCACGTCGTAGGTGCGGGGCGCCGCTGCCGGCTCGGCCGCGACCGGCTGGGCCGCGACCGGCTGGGCCGCGACCGGCTGGGCCGCCGCGGGCTCGGCCGCGACCGGCTCGGCCGCTGCGGTTGGCTCCAGGCTGATCGTGAGGGTTGGCTCGGTAGCGATGAGGGACGAGCTGGGCGAGCGGGGCGAGGCCATCGAGCTAGTCGAGCTAGTCGAGCTGGGCGAGGCCGTCGAGCTGGGCGAGCTGATGGAGCTGGGCGAGCTGGCCGAGCTGCTCGAGCTGCTCGAGCTGGGCGAGCTGCTCGAGGGAGTCGAGCTGGGCAAGTGGGTAGGGCTGTTCGAGTGGGTCATGGCGGGTCTCCTTGCGGGAAGACACTTCAGCACGCGCCATGCCGTGACTGCCCTGCACCGTTTCGTGTCGTAAGTGACTGCAACCACATGATTCGCGAGCCCGTGAACTATCCATCTAGCTAGCTCACGATACAATTGTATCGTCAGACATGGTCAGCAAGCCACTGGTGGTGCTTGGATTCCTGGGCACGACGCTCGACAGCCTGTCGGGTGCGCGGCGCTGGAATCGTTGGCGGCCGACGGTGGCGCTGTGCAGCCACCCGGGACTTCCGATCGCGCGCTTCGAGCTGCTGCACTCGCCGAGCTCGGTGGGCCTGGCCGCTCAGATCGCCGCAGACCTCAACGAGGTCTCCCCGATGACCGAGCTGGTGCGGCACCGCTTCGAGCTGCGCGACCCTTGGGACTTCGAGGAGGTCTTCACGGCGCTCCACGACTTCGCCCGGAGCTATCGCTTCGACCCGGCGCGCGAGGACTACCTGGTCCACATCACGACCGGCTCCCACGTCGCCCAGATCTGCATGTTCCTGCTGGTCGAGTCGCGCCACCTCCCGGGACGGCTGGTCCAGACCGGTCCTGGTCCCCTGGGCCGCGGCTCACCGACCGGCGTGTATACGGTGATCGACCTCGACCTGGCCCGCTACGACGCGCTCGCAGCCCGCTTCCGCCGCGAGCGCGCCACCTCGCTGTCGGTGCTCAAGGACGGCATCGCGACCCGCGCGCCTGCCTACAACCGGATGATCGAGGAGCTGGAGCAGGTCGCGATCGGCGGCCGCGATCCGATCTTGCTGCTGGGCCCGACCGGCGCCGGCAAGTCGCAGCTCGCGCGCCGGGTCTACCAGCTGAAGCGGGCCCGCCACCGCCTGGCCGGCCCGTTGGTCGAGGTGAACTGCGCGACCCTGCGCGGCGACGGCGCGATGAGCGCGCTCTTTGGCCACGTCCGCGGCGCGTTCACCGGCGCCGCCACCGCGCGCGCCGGCCACCTGCGCCAGGCCGACGGCGGGGCGCTGTTCCTCGACGAGATCGGCGAGCTGGGCCTGGGCGAACAGGCGCTGCTGCTGCGCGCGCTCGAGGAGAAGCGCTGGCCGCCGCTGGGCGCCGACGCCGAGGTCACCAGCGACTTCGTGCTGCTGGCCGGCACCAACCGCGACCTGCCGGCCGAGGTCGTGGCCGGGCGCTTCCGCGCCGATCTGCTGGCCCGCATCGACCTGTGGATGTTCCGGTTGCCCGGGCTCGCGGAACGGCGCGAGGACCTCGAGCCCAACTTCGATCACGAGCTCGAGCGAGCCAGCATCGCGCTGGCCCGCCGCATCACGCTCACCGCCGACGCGCGCGCGGCGTTTCTGGCGTTCGCCACCAGCCCCGACGCGCTGTGGCTCGGCAACTTCCGCGACCTCGCCGGCGCGGTTCGCCGGATGTCTACGCTCGCGCCCGACGGTCGCATCGGCCGGGTCGAGGTCGACGCCGAGCTCGAGCGTCTGGGCCGGGCTTGGCACCCGCACCGCGCTGCCGCAACGCCCACCGCGACGCCCCTCGACCGGGTCTCCATCGTGCTCGGCCCGCGCGCCACCATGCTCGACCGCTTCGACCGCGCCCAACTCGAGGAGGTGCTCGCGGTCTGCGCCACCTCGACGACGCTGTCCGAGGCCGGGCGCCGCCTCTTCGCCGCCTCTCGCTCCCGCCGCACCACCACCAACGACGCCGACCGCCTTCGCAAGTACCTCGCCCGCTGGGCGCTGACCTGGGCCGACGTCGCAGCGCGCCCGCCCCGAAAATGAGCGAGCCGTCCAATCCAGGACGGCTCACCGAGCGTCGATCAAGCTCGCCGCGCGAGCCTGATCAGTGGTGCTTGCGCGCGCTGCTGAGGGCGCGGCCCGGCTTGTTCATCGGCGCCGCGGCGAGCGTGCCGGTGAACGTGGCGTTGGTGATCGCCGACGTGCAGCTGTCGTCGGAGATGGTGGTGTCGCCGTTGCCCATCGCGATCTCGGCGTGGTGGAACGTGACATTGGAGAGGCTGCCGGACATGGTCCCGCCAACCGCGGAGCCCGCGGCGGTGATGGTCACGGTGCCGCCGGTCGCCATGTAGTCGTCCTCGTAGCCGGTCGACGTGACGTTGGTCGACATCACGACGCAGACGCCGCAGGTGGCGAAGTCGAGCTCGTCGCCGGCGATCTGGTAGGTGCCCGGGGTGATCGCCGCGCCATCGAACGCGCCGTAGCCGGCGTACAGGATGATGGCGATGCCGTCCGCGGGCTGGGCGGTCTCGAGGAGCGCGTCGAACTCGAGGATGTCGTCGGTCGCGACCGCCGTGGCTGCGGTGAAGAGGGCGTTGCCAGCGAGCGCGCCCTTGTCTCCGAAGTTGTCGGTCGACACCGAACAGACCGCGGCGGGGCCGTCGCTGCCGGTCGCGCCATCGACGCGAGCATCGGGCGTCTGGATGTCGTCACCGTCGTCACCGCCGCACGCGACGATCGACAGGGACGTGAGGGCGAACAGCAAGACTGGGGTAAGGCGCATCGGCGGAAGCTATCCAACCGAGCACGCTGGGTAAAGTGGCTTCTGCTGGCTATTTCGCTAACGCCGCGCCTCAGTCGCCCTCGCCGTCGGGTGGCGCGCCCTCCGAGCCGCCGCCCGGCTGGTCCTCGCCGTCGGGGATCCGATAGTCCTCGTCGAGCCAACGCCCCAGATCGACCATCTGGCAGCGCGTCGAGCAGAACGGAAACGGGTCGGGCGCCGCCACGGCGCGTTGCACCGGCTTGTTGCAAGTCGGGCACACGCTGACCGGTCGGCCCACCGTCCCCATCAGTCCTTGCGCTCCAGCCCGTAGTACGTGCATTTCTGGATCAGATAGCTGCGAGAGATGCCGAGCTCCTTGGCGAGCTGCGACTTGTTCCAGTGGGTGCGAATGAGGCCCTGCAAGATCGCCTCGCTCTCGACGCTCTCGACGACCTCGCGCAGCGTGCCGGTGAGCTCGCGCGGCACCGCGCGCGGCGCGGCCAGCGCGGCGGTCGCGGCGTCGCGGATGCGCGGGCTGAGCAGCTCGGCGCCGATCTCGGCGGCGTCGCCGCCCAAGACCAGCGCGCGCTCGATCTCGTTTTCCAGCTCGCGGATATTCCCAGGCCACGCGTACGCGACCAGGAGCGCGAGCGCGGCGTCGGTCGGGCGCGGCACCTCGTCGCCGTTGCCGGTGGCGTTGCCCATCGCGATGCGCTTGTGCTTGCGGATGAAGTGCTCGATCAACGTCGGGATGTCGGTCGGGCGATCGCGCAGCGGCGGCACCGTGATCTTCAGGACGTTGACTCGATAGAACAGATCCTCGCGGAACTGCCGGCTCGCCACCATCGCGGTCAGGTCCTTGTGCGACGCGGCGATGATGCGGACGTCGACCTTGACCGGCTTGGTGCCACCGACCGGCGTGAGCGTGCCCTCTTGCAGCACGCGCAGGAGCTTCACCTGGAGCGACGGCGACATGTCGCCGATCTCGTCGAGGAAGAAGGTGCCGCCGTCGGCCATCTCGAACAGGCCCTTCTGATCTTTGACCGCGCCGGTGAACGAGCCGCGGACGTGGCCGAACAGCGCGCTCTCGAGGAGGTTGTCGTTGAAGGCCGAGCAGTTCTGCACGACGAACGGTTTCTTGGCGCGCGGCCCGTGATAGTGGATCGCGCGCGCGATCAGCTCCTTGCCGGTGCCGCTCTCGCCGTGGATGAGCACGGTCGACTCGCTGCGCACGATCTTTTCGAGGAGCCGCATCACGTCGCGCACCGCCGGGCTGGTGCCGACGATCTCGGTGAATGGATGGCTGGCCTCGGGCGCGGCCCGGTTGGGGTCGGCGAAGCGCGGCGCCGAGCGCACGCACTCGGCGGCGGCGGCGGCGATCAGATCCTTCAAGCGCTCGAGCTCGACCTCGGGGAGGACCGGCAGCTCGGACACCGAGCGTTCGGCGTCGGCGCCCGGCTCGGCGAACTCGCGCACCTTGCGCAAGAGCTCGGCGCGCGCGATCGGCGCCAGCTCGGCCCGCACGCTTCCGCCGGCAAACACGAAGCCGGCCAGCTCGCCCGAGAACCACAGCGGCGCGGCGACCACGTCGAACCCGAGGTGACAGGCGTGGACGTACGCGCTCGCTGGTTCGCCGGCGCCGCTGGCCCGCCCGGCCTTGAGGTGATCCTTCACGACCTTCACGCTCTCGTTGCAGCGGCGAAAGCCCTCCTTCGAGAACAGCGCGAGGCGGCACAGCTCGTTTTGCGACGGGAAGATCTTGCCGTCGGCGTGATCGAGGACGTAGCCCTTGGCGTCGGCGAACGCCAGCTCCAGGCCCCACCACCGACGCAGCACGTCGCGGATCAGCGCGACGGTGGGCAGCTCGCGAAAGCGACGGAGGTCGACCACGGCCGGCGACTATAGCAGCGGCGAGCGTTCAAGCCCGCGCCCAGCCGCCGTCGATCGCGCGCGCGCGCCCATCTTCGCCGAGCTTGACGAGATGGGCCTCGAGCGAGCGCACCGCGATCGGCCACAGCGCGGTCGGCGTGTCGGCGTAGGCGACCGCACACAACGCGTTGAGGGAGCTGGGCTCGTCGGCGAGCGCGGCCGCGACCCGCGCTTCGCGCATGTGACGGTGCGCCAGGTACTCGCGCAGCTTGGCCGGCCCGTCGGCGATCATCGGGCCGTGGGCAGGCAGCAGCGCGCCGACGCCGATCGCGAGCAGCCGCTCGAGGGACGCCAGGTAGGTCGCCATGTGGCCCTCGCCGGGATCGATCAAGATCGTGCCGACCCCGGCGACCAGATCGCCCGCCACCAGCGCGCCAGTGGCCTCGTCGAGGAACGCCAGGTGCCCCGGCGCGTGGCCGGGCGTAAACAGCACCCGCAGCCGGGTCGCGTCGGCGGCGAGCACCTCGCCATCGTCGAGGAAGCGAGTCACCTTCACCCGCCCGACCAGCCGCGCGGCGGTCGCCCGATGGGCGGCGATGACCGCGCCGGTGCGCCGCGCCAGGTCGACGGCGGCGCCCACGTGATCGGCGTGGTGGTGGGTGAGCGCGATGAGCGCGAGCCGCCCGCGCGCGGCGACGGTAGCGGCCAGGCGCTCCTGCTCGTCGGGCCACGGCGACGCGGGATCGATCGCGATCAGCTCCCGGTCACCGGCCAGGTAGCACCCGGTGTGGGTCGCAGGCGGCAGGGTCGGCGTGCGCAGCGACAGCAGCGCGATCCCGGGCGCGACCAGCTCGAGCGGCCGCTCGGCGCGGGCCGCACCGACGCCGACGCCGACACGATCGCGAATCTCCGCATAGAGCTGCTCGACCCCATCGCCGGTCAGGCCAGGTCCGGCCTCTCCCTCGGGCGCGGTGCTGGGTACGTCAGCGGTGGTCGTGGGCGCTGCCATGGGGATCCGTCGTGCGATAGAAGATGACGCTCGCTCGCCTTGATCGTAGACTCCACCGTACCAACCGGCAGCCATGGTAGGCGTCACTGCTCGCAAGATTCGTGACCACAGCGTCGAGCGCAGCTCGGCCGGGCTGGGTCGCGTCTATACCGGGTACCTGATCAGCTACCCGATCGTCGGGCGCGGCATGGTCATCTTTCGTGATCCCCACGGCCACCGCATGATCACCACGCCGGTCAAGCGCGTGCTCGGCGAGCCGGCCGGCAAGATGATCTACGTCGAGACCGAGAACAGCGTCTACAAGCTCGAGATCCACGGCGAGCCGCTGTTTCCGATGAAGCAACCCGGCGAATGACGCAAGCAGGCGGGCGCGCTGGACTCTCTCGACGGTTTCGGTAAGGTCCGCGGGCGTGAGCCTCCTCGATCGGCGCTTGATCCTCGTGCTCGGCAAGGGCGGCGTCGGCCGTTCGACGGTGTCGTCGGCCATCGCCAGCGCGTGCGCCCAGCGCGGTCGTCGCACCCTGCTGTTCGAGGCCAACGCCACCGATCGCCACGGCCCGCACTTCGGCAAGGCGCCGCTCGGCACCCAGGTCACCGAGCTCGCGCCCAACCTCTTCGGCGTCAACACCACGCCGGCCGAGGCGCTGCACGAGTACGGCCTGATGATCCTGAAGTTCGAGCGGGTCTACCAGATGATCTTCGAGAACCGGGTCACCAAGGCGTTCCTGCGCGCGGTGCCCGGCCTCGACGACTACTCCATCCTCGGCAAGGCGTGGTTCCACACCACCGAGGAGAAGCGCGGCAAGCCGGTGTGGGACACCGTGGTGTTCGACCTGCCGGCGTCGGGCCACAGCATGTCGATGCTGCGGGTCCCGTGGGTGATCGCCGAGACGGTGCCCGAAGGTCCGCTGACCCGCGACGCCCGCACCGTGCAGGCGCTGCTCCGCGATCCCGAGCGCACCGGCGCCGTGATCGTGACCCTGGCCGAGGAGATGCCGGCGGTCGAGGCCGCCGAGCTAGCCACGCAGATCAAGGCGCTGGGGATCCCGCCGGCGCGGGTGATCGTCAACCAGGTCGCGCCCGATCACTTCCCCGACGGCACGCCGCAGGCCAAGGTCGCCGACGCGCTGTACGCGGCGTCGTCGCTCCCGCCCGCCCTGGCGGCCGTCGCCGCGCATGCCGACCTGGCGCGGGGTCGTCGCGCGCTGTCGGAGCGCTACGTCGCGGAGATCGCCAAGACGATCGATGCGCCGCGCCGCGAGCTGCCGTTTCTGCCGCGCACGTCGCTGGGTCCGGCCGACATCGACGAGCTGGCGTGGCTCGTCACCGCCGCGCTCAGCTGAGGTTTCGCGCGGCGTCGGCCGGCCGCTCGACCTCGCGGCTGGGGTGGCGCGAGGGTCCGGCTCTCGGACAGCCTAGGGTTGCGGTTCGGCGACCGTAGGCACCGTCGGGGTCGGCGCGGCGGTGGCCGGCTCGGGCCCACGATCGGCGTCGGGGTCGGCCGGGGCCTCGACCTGCACCGCGATGCCCGACGCTTGGGCCGAGCGCCAGCCGACGAGCTTGCGCAGGGTCCAGATGCCGGAGTCGGGCGTGAGCTCGAACTGAAGGTTGGCGACCTTGTCGGCGCCCATCATCTTGGCGGTCACGATCAGCATGCGGTTCACGACGCGATCGAGATCGACGCCGCCCGGGATCGGGATGAACAGCACGTACGCCGAGGTCGCGTTGACCTGGATCGCGGCGACCGGCCGCAGCCCCGGGCTGACCGCGACGTTCTCGGGTTGCACACGCACCGTCGAGACCGCCGAGCAGCCGGCGACCAGCGTCACCACGGCGAAGATAAGCGCACGCGCCCGCTTCATGGCGCCGACCGTAACACGCCGGGCGTCGAGGCTTGGTGTACGATGGGGTGTGAAGACGAGGCCATGCCTGGCTGCGCTTGCGCTGGTCGGGTTGCTGGCGGCGTCGATAGCGAGCGCGCCAAGCTGGGCGCAGCCGGTGCCAGCGCCCGGGCCGGTGGCCCCGCCCAGCGACGAGGTCCTCCCCGAAGAGGCGCTCACGCAGAAGCTCGCGGTGTGGCGCATCGACGCGCTCGGCATCGACACCGAGTTGGTGACGCGGCTCGAGGCGTTGTTCCGCATCGAGCTGGACCGCTTGGCCACCGCGCCGATGCCGAACCGCCGCGACATCGACCAGGCGATCGCCGGCGACAAGGAGCTGGCGCGCTGCGGCGGTGACGACAAGTGCCTCGCCGCGATCGGCAAGCGCCTCGGCGTCGACGTCATGATCACCGGCTCGGTGGCCGCGATGGGCGACAACTACATCCTCAACATCAAGGCGGTCGACGTCGGCAAGGCCGCGCAGATCCGCCGCATCACGACCGACCCGCTGCGGGGCAGCCCCGACGAGCTGATCGACGCGATCCGGGTCGCCGCCTATCGCCTGCTCGCGCCCGACCAGCTGTACGGCTCGATCTCGGTGCTCACCGATCTCCTCGGCGCGTCGGTCGCGATCGACGGCAAGACCGTGGGCGCGACGCCGCTGCCGGGGCCCCTCGTCAAGCTGCCGCTCGGCGAGCACACGCTCAGGGTGTCGGCCAAGGGCCACACGCCGTTCGAGGATCAGGTGACCGTGCGCTTCCAGAAGGCGACCCAGGTCGTGGTGCGGCTGACGGTCGCGGCCGGCGAGCCCGGGGTGCTCGTCGCGCCGCGCGTGGTGACCCGCAGCCGCACGCCCTGGTACTCGTCGAAGTGGGTCTACCTCGGCGCTGGCGTCACCGCGGTCGCGGTCGGGCTGGTGGCCGGCTTTGCGCTGTCCCAGCCGAAACAGGTCACGTGTACGGAAGGTACCTGCCAGTGAAGCGCATCGTCGCCTTGGTCGCGCTGGTCACCGGCTCGGGGCTGGCCATCGGTTCGGGGGTGGCGCTCGCGCAACCTGTGCCGAAATCAACCGGCCCGACCGTGATCGCGCTGGCGCCGCTCACGTCGCTGGGCAGCGAGGACACCTCGGCCGAGGCCCGCAAGGTCGAGGCCGCGATCGCCAAGGAGCTCCTGGCCCGAGGCGGCGCCCGCGTCGTCACCGCGACCGACGTGATCGACGCGACCAAGCGGGCCAAGAAGCCGGCGCTGCGGGCCTGCGACGGTGGCGCGCCGTGCCTGGCCGAGTTGGGCGTGCTGGTCGGCGCGGGCGGCGTGGTCTTCGGCGAGCTGGGCGGCTTCGGCGACGTCCAGGTGCTGTCGCTCGGCATCGTCGACGTCGCGACCGGCAAGGAGCTGCGCCGGGTGCGGGTGTCCTTGGCCGAGCCGGCCCAAGGCGGCGTGCCGGGCGCGGTGGTGCGGCTGCTCGCACCCGACCGCTTCGTCGGCCAGCTGGTGCTGACCACGCCGGTGGTGGGCGCGTCGATCTACGTCGACGGCAAGCGGCTCGCGAAGTCGCCAGCGCCGCCGATCCGCATCGCGGTCGGCGCCCACGCGCTGCGGGTCACCCACCCCGAGTATCGCGACTTCGTGCGCTTCGTCGACATCGGCTTCGGCGCCGACACCACGATCGAGGTGCCGCTCGCGAAGTTCGCGTCGATCGAGTCGTCGGTGGAGTCGACCGCGGTGCCGGTGACGGTGGGCGCGGTGACCTACCTCGAGACCCGACCCCGCTGGTACCGGCGCTGGTGGGCCGTCGCCGGCGTCACCGCCATCGCGCTGGGCGGCGCGATCGCGATCGGCGCGAGCCTCGATCATCCCAACGACGCCAACGGTCGCGGCACGGTAGGGCCACCATGAAGCGCGCGGTGGTGCTGGCGATCGTCGTCGCGGCCTGCGGAGGCGACCCGGATGGCCAGGCCGACGACGCCGGGCCGCTCGACGCCGCGCTGGCCGACACGCCGTCCATCGACGCGGTGGCGCAGCCGGCCGGCACCTGGGCCGCGCCGTACCCGATCACGGCGCTGCCGTTCACCGCGCGCGGCGACACCCGCGCCTCGCAGGAGACCCGCGCGCACCGCTACGACTGCGCGGCCGCGATCGAGGAAGCCGGCGCCGAGGTCGTCTATCGGCTCGAGCTGAGCGCGCCCGCGGTGGTGGCGATCGCGGTCGCGGCCTCGACGGCGGGCAGCGATCTCGACGTCCACCTGGTGCGCGCGGCGGCGAGTGGCGCGACCGCGACTGGCTGCGTGACCCGCGACGACGCCGCCGTCGTCGCCGACCTGGCGGCCGGCAGCTGGTGGATCGCGGTGGACACCTTCAGCGGGCCCGGCGAGTTCACGCTCACCGTCGACGAGCCGCGCTCGACCGCGTGCCTGGTGAACCCGATCCCGGCCTGCGAGGCCGGCGATGCCCCCGACGTGAACGCGGTGCCGGTCGAGCCCGCGGGGGTCGGCGGGTGCCGGGCCGGCATGGCCGCGGTCGCCGGCTTCTGCATCGATCGCTGGGAGGCCGCGCTGGTGCGCGCCGACGGCGGCGGCTGGTCGCCCTACGCGAGCCCGGGGACCGCCGCGGTGGTGGCGGTGAGCGCGCCCGGCGTGGTGCCCCAGGGCTACATCAACCAGACTCAGGCCGGCCGCGCGTGTACCGCCGCCGGCAAGCGGCTGTGTACCGATACCGAGTGGCTGCGCGCCTGCCAGGGCGCCGCCGCCACGACCTATCCATACGGCGCGACCCGCCAGCCCGGCGTGTGCAACGACGCCCGCAGCTGCCACCCGGCGGTGCAGTACTTCGAGTCGAGCAGCTCGTCGGTGTTCAGCATGATCGGCCATAGCTGCCTGAATCAATTGCCCGACGGCCTGGCCCGCACCGGCGCCCACCCAGGCTGCCAGTCGGCCGACGCGATCTTCGACCTGATGGGCAACCTGCACGAGTGGACCGCCGACCCCGCCGGCACGTTCCGTGGCGGCTTCTACGTCGACACCACGATCAACGGCAACGGCTGCCTGTACCGCACGACCGCGCACGACGTCTCGCACTCGGACTACTCGACCGGCTTTCGCTGCTGCGCCGATCGCTAGCTTCGGGGACCGCGAGGTAGCCTGCCGAACCGGCACGCTGCGTGCGGTCACCGTCGGCGCGCGCCGTCAATCCGCGGGCCGTACCTATCGAGAACCGGCGTCAGGCTTGCGGTGAGACGCGCGCGAGGCGACACTGCACAGCTCGATGCGGCTCGGTGCCGATATTGCCCACGCGGTTGGCGTCCTCGCAGGCGGCGGCTTGGTCGCGTTCCCGACCGAGACCGTGTACGGCCTGGGCGCCGACGCGACCTCGGCGGCGGCGGTCGCGCGCATCTACGCGGCCAAGGGTCGCCCCTCCGATCATCCGGTGATCGTCCACCTGGCCTCGGCCGACGACCTGGGCGCGTGGGCGGCCGAGGTCTCCGATGCGGCGCGCGCGCTGGCCGCGCGGTTCTGGCCGGGCCCGCTGACGCTCATCGCCAAGCGGGCGCCTCACGTCCTCGACGCGGTCACTGGCGGCGCCCCCACCGTGGGGCTGCGCGTGCCCGATCACCCGATGGCGCGCAAGCTGCTCGCCGCCTTCGGGCGCGGCATCGCGGCGCCCAGCGCCAACCGCTTCGGCTCGATCAGCGCGACCACCGCGACCCACGTCGTGACCGATCTGGGCGACGCGGTCGACTACATCCTCGACGGTGGCGCCTGCCCGATCGGCGTCGAGTCGACGATCATCGACGTGTCGACCGACACGCCCGCGCTGCTGCGCCCCGGGGGCGTGCCGCGCGAGGCGATCGAGGCGTTCTTGGGTCGAGCGCTGGCCGCGCCTTCGGCGATCCGCGCGCCGGGTCTGCTGCCGTCGCACTACGCGCCGAGCGCCCGCTTGGTGGCGGTCGCGCCCGGCGATCTCGGTGGCGCCTGCGCCCTCGCGCCGGGACCAGTCGGCGCGCTCGCGACCGCGGCGGTCATCGAGGCCGCGCAGCTGTCACCGGCGGTTCGCGTGATCGAGCTGCCCGACGATCCCGCCGCGATGGCCCACGAGCTGTACGCCGCGCTGCGCCTCCTGGACTCGCTCGGCGTCGCGACCATCGTCGCCGCCGTGCCCGAGACCAGCGGCCTCGGCGAGGCGATCGCCGATCGCCTGCGGCGCGCGGCGGGCCCGCGATGACCGACGCGGCGAGCCTGCCTCCCGGGCCGCTGGTCGGGATCATCATGGGCAGCAAGAGCGACTGGGCGACCATGAAGCTGGCCAGCGACACGCTCACCGAGCTGGGCGTGCCCCACGAGTCGCGCATCGTGTCCGCCCACCGGACACCCGATCTGCTGTTCGCGTACGCGAGCGCCGCCGAGGCTCGCGGGCTCCACGTCATCATCGCCGGCGCTGGCGGCGCGGCCCACCTACCCGGCATGACCGCGAGCAAGACCGCGCTGCCCGTCCTGGGGGTCCCGGTGCAATCCAAGACGCTGGCCGGCATGGACTCGCTCCTGTCGATCGTGCAGATGCCGCGCGGCATCCCGGTCGGCACGCTCGCGATCGGCGAGGCCGGCGCGGTCAACGCGGCGCTGCTGGCGGCGGCGATCGTCGCGCGCACCGACCTCGGCGTGCGGGCCCGGCTCGCGGCGTATCGCGCCGCCCAGACCCAGCGCGTCCTCGAGGACGAACTGTGACCAAGCCGATCCTGCCCGGCGCCACCATCGGCGTGCTCGGCGGTGGCCAGCTGGGGCGGATGATCGCGCTGGCGGCCCGCCGCATGGGCTACCGCATCTGCGTGCTCGACCGCGACGCCCGCGGTCCGACCGGCCAGATCGCCGACGAGGTCGTGGTCGGCTCGCTCGACGATCTCGAGGCGATCCGCCGGGTCGCCGAGCGCTCGGCGGTGGTCACTCTCGACACCGAGCACGTCGACGCGGCGCTCCTCGAGCAGATCGCCGGCATGGTGCCGGTGCGGCCCGGCCCGAGCGTCCTGGCGACCATCCAGGACCGCGCGGTGCAGAAGCGCTTCCTCGATCGCATCGACCTGCCGCAGGCCCGGTGGGCCGAGGTCGGCTCACCGGCCGAGCTGGCGGCGGCGGTCGCGACCATCGGCACGCCCTCGATCTTGAAGGCGCGACGCGCCGGCTACGACGGCAAGGGCCAGGCTCGCCTCGAGCCCGACGCCGATCCCGCGGCCGGGTGGCGGCGCATCGGCGATGTGCCGGCGACGCTCGAGGAGCTGGTGCCGTTCGCGCGCGAGATCTCGGTGGTGCTGGCGCGCGCGGTCGACGGCGACGTGAAGATCTACCCGGTGGCCGAGAACGTCCACCGCCGTCACGTGCTGCACACCACGCGCGCGCCGGCGCCGATGCCAGCCGATCAGCGCCACACCGCCGAGGGCATCGCCCGCACGATCGCCGTCGAGCTCGAGCATGTCGGCGTGATGGCGGTCGAGCTGTTCGAGCTGCCCGATGGCTCGCTGTTGGTGAACGAGATCGCGCCGCGCACCCACAACAGCGGCCACTACACCTACGGCGCGTGCGCGACCTCGCAGTTCGAGCAACACGTGCGCGCGGTGTGCGGGCTCGCGCTGGGCGCGCCCGACCTGCTCAGCGGCGCGGTGATGCTGAACCTCATCGGCGATCTGTGGAGCCAGCGCCAACCGCCGTGGCAGCACGTGCTGGCCCGGCCCGACGCCCGCCTGCACCTGTACGGCAAAGATCGTCCGGAGCCCGGACGCAAGATGGGCCACGTGCTCATCCTCGACGACGACACCGACCGTGGCCTGGCCAGCGCCGACGCGCTGCTCGCGCTGCTCTCCGAGTGAACGGCGTGGCGCCCTCGCCGCTGTGGTCGGGCCAGTGTTCAACGCCCCGCTTGCGCGCGGCGCGGAAGGCGCCGTGATAGCGTCGCGCCGGGCATGCCGACCCTGTTGTATTGCGACGTCGACGGCGTCGACCGGACGTACGAGCTGGGTTCTGGACCCGTGGTCATCGGCCGCGCCGCCGACTGCGGCATCCGCAGCGACGACCCCCGCATGTCGCGCCAGCACGCGCGCATCTACTTCGACGGCCAGAGCTGCTGGGTCGAAGACATGGGCAGCGCCAACGGGGTCTTCGTCGGTCGCGATCGCGTGAGCGTGGCGGCGCTGCCGCCGGGCGAGGTCGCGCTGGTCGGCAGCTTGCTCGTGCAGGTGCTGGGCACCAACGGTCCGGTCGCGCCCAACGCGGGCGTCCACGCCCAGCTCTCGCACTGGCTGGCGATGGAGCGCAAGGCGCGGGCCGCCATCGAGGACGAGCGCGGCGCCCTCGCCAAGCGCGTCGCCGAGCTGCTCGGCGAGATGAACACCCAGCAGCGCGCGGCCTCCAACGAGCTGACCGCGGTGCTGCTTCAGCGCGACGAGGCCATGGGCCGGGCCGAGCGCCTCGAGACCAACCTCGGCGCCGTGCAGGACGAGCTGCTCGACGCCAACGCCAAGGCCGCCGCGCCCCGGCCCAGCGCCGAGGACAAGGCGTTGCGCGAGCAGGTCGCCGCGCTCCAGGCCGAGCTGGCGCAGGCCGGCGAGCGCACCCGCCACCTGTCGACGCAGACCGAGGACGCCGAAGAGCGCTTCAGCGAGGCCAGCGCCGAGCGCGACCGCGTGCGCGACGAGCTCGACGGCGTCGCGGGCGAGCGCGACCAGCTGGTCGCCGAGCTGGCCGCGCTGCGCAGCGAGCACCAACGCCTGAGCACCGCTTCGGTCGAACACGCGGCGCTGGCCGAGCGCGAGGCCGCCGCGGTCGCCGCCGCCGGTGACCGCAACAAGCTGCTCGCCGAGGCTGCGACCGAGCGCGAGCGCCTGATCGCCGAGGCGGCTGCCAGCGCCGACAAGCTCGGCAAGGCCGCGGCGGCCGAGCGCGACAAGGCCGCCGCCGAGGCGACCGGCGCGCGCGACCGCGCCCTCGCCGAGCAAAAGAGCCGCCACCAGGCCGACGTCGCGGCGCTCAAGAAGGAGATCGACAAGCTCAACGACGAGCTCTTGGTCTCCGAGACTCAGGCCGGCGTGATGGTCGCCGAGAAGCTCGCCCACGCCGAGCGCACCATCGCCGGGCTGCGCAGCGAGCTGATCGGGGCCCGCAAGACCGGCGGCGCCGAGCGCCTCGCCGACCTGACCGAGAAGCTGGCAGCTGCCGAAATCAAGATCTCCGACGCCACCGCGGCCGCCGGCGACGCCCGCAGCAAAGCCGCCGAGGCCGAGCATCGCGCCGCCGAGGCTGATCAGCGCGCGATCGCCGCCGACGAGCGCATCACCTCGGCGTTGCAGCGGGCCTTCGAGGCCGAAGGCCGGGTCGCCCAGGTCGAGGCCGAGGCCGCCGAGCGCGGCGATCGCGGTGGCGACGTCGAGGCCCAGCTCGCGGCGGCCACCACGGCGGCGATGTCGGCCGAGAACAAGCTCGGCGATCTCGAGCGCCAGCTCGCGGCGATCGCCGACCGCATCAAGTCGACCGCCGACGAGAATCGGACGCTGCTCGACCGCCTCGATCAGACCGACGCGGCGATCGGCGAGGGCGCGGCGGCCAGCCGCATGCTCGAGGACGCCCTCGACAAGCTGGCGCGCACCGAGCAAGCGCTGGCGACGCTGCGCTCGACCGGCGAGGCCGGCGCCGACACCCGGGTCCAGGCCGCCGAGGCGGCGGTCGCGGCGGCCCAAGCCAAGCGCACCGAAGCCGTCGCCGCGGTCGAGGACAAGCTCGTCGACGCGGCGGCCAAGCTCACGGCCGCCCAAGCGGCCATCACCGCGAGCGACGCCAAGCTGGCCGAGGCCGAGACCCGGGTCCGCGCCGCCGAACAACGCGCGGCTGACGAGGTCGAGCGCGCCAAGCGCGAGGCCGCGGTCGCGGCGGAGCGCGCCACCGCCGAGACCGCCGCCGCCGTCGAGCGCGCCAAGCAGCTCGAGGCCGAGACCGCCGCCGCCGTCGAGCGCGCCCAGTCCGACGCGGCCGCCGCCGTCGAGCGCGCCAAGCAGCTCGAGGCCGAGACCGCCGCCGCCGTCGAGCGCGCCAAGTCCGACGCGGCCGCCGCCGTCGAGCGCGCCAAGTCCGACGCGGCCGCCGCCGTCGAGCGCGCGCACCACGCCGAGGTCCAGGCCTCGCGGGCGGCCGACGAGCGCGTGCGCGCGACCGAGGCGGCGCGGGGCGACGTCGAGGCCGAACGCCAACAGCTCCAGACCGCGATCGCCGCCGCCGAGACCCGTGGCGACGCTGCTGGCAAGGAGATCGCGCGCCTCGAGACCGACATCTCCGAGCTGACCTCCGAGCTGGCCGAGGCCGCCGCGCGCGCCAGCACCGTCGAGCAGAGCGGCGCCTCCGCGACCGCCAACCTCGAGCGCGAGCTGGCCGCTGCCCGCGAGCAGCTCGCCGCGGTGACCCAGACCCTCGAGGGCGCCCAGCGCGCCAGCGCCCAGCGCATCGCCGAGCTCGACGCCGCCGTCCACGCCGCCGAGGAGCGCACCGTCGAGCTGACCGCCGCCGCCGCCAACCACGCCGACGCCCTCGACGAGGCCCGCGCTGATGCCGCCGGCGAGGCGGCGGACGACCAGGCGCCGCTCCTGGCCGAGCTCGATACGCTGCGGTCGCGCACCGCCGAGCAGACCGCGCGGGCCAGCGCCGCCGAGGCCGCGCTCCTCGACGCTGACCGTCGGGCCAGCGCCGCCGAGCAGCACGCCGCCCACCTCGCCGACGATCTGACCGGCCTGCGCCGCGAGCTGGCCCACGCCGGCGACAGCGCGGCCGAGGCCGAGCGCCTGCACGCGCGCATCGCCACCCTCGAGCGCGAGCTGGCGTCCGCCGATCAGGTCGCCAGCGAGGTCGAGCGCCTGCGCGGTCGACTCGAGGGTCAGGCCGAGGAGGCCGAGGTCGCGCGCGGCGCGCTCGCCGACGAGCAGGCCCGCCGGGTCGCCGCCGAGCAGCAGGTCGCCGACCTCCACGACAAGCTCACGACCCAGTCGCCGTCGACGCGCGACCCCGAGTCGACCGCGGTCGGGATGTCGCCGCTGGGCGCGGCGTCCGAACAGATCAACGTCCTGCAGGACACCTTTGCGTCGCTGCGCTCGTCGATGCGGGCCGCGAGCGACGAGACCGCGATGATGGATCAGACCGAGTCGGTGCAGGTCGTGTCGAGCGCGCTGTCGACCGCCGCCGAGGACATCGAGCGCGCCCGCGACGCGCTGCGGGCGCTCGCCGATCTGGCGCAGCCGTCGGAGCGCTGATGATCGGACAGATGGTCGGGCGCTACCGGATCTTGCGCCCGCTCGGCGAGGGCGGCATGGCGCGGGTCTACGCCGCCGAGGACACCCAGGTCGGCCGTCAGGTCGCGGTCAAGGCGCTGCTGCCCGAGTACAGCCGCTCGCCCGGCGTGGTCGACCGCTTCATGAACGAGGCGAAGGCGATGGGGCGCATCCGCCACCCCGGCGTCGTCGACGTCTTCGAGATCATGGTCGCGCCCTCGGGCGAGCTGTGCATCATCATGGAGCTGGTCAACGGCGTGACCTTGCGCGAGCACCTGTGGAAGCAGGGCCCGATGCCGCTGCCCATGGCGATCGCGGTGATGGAGCAGCTCGCCGACACCGTCGCGGCCGCGCACGCCGAGCGCATCATCCACCGCGACCTCAAGCCCGAGAATATCCTGCTGGTCGTCGACCCCCTCGATCCGATGCGACCGCGGGTGCGCATCCTCGACTTCGGCATCGCCAAGCTCGAGGACGCCGGCTCGGTGAAGACCGCGACCGGCACCCAGATGGGCACCGCCACGTACATGGCGCCCGAGCAGTTCCGCAACGCCAAGCTGGTCGATCACCGCGCCGACATCTACGCGCTGGGCTGCGTCTTCTTCGAGATCTTGCAGGGCAAGCCGCCGCTCACCGGCCGCAACCTGCTCGAGCAGATGCAGGCCCACCTGCAGCAGCAACCGCCGCTCGATCAGCTGCCGCCCCAGACCCCGGCGGCGCTCCGCACCCTCGTCGGCCGGATGCTCGAAAAGGACCGTGATCGTCGCCTGGGCTCGCTGGTCGAGGTGCTCGCGATCCTGCGCGGTAGCGCACCCGAGGTGGTGCCGACCGCGATCGCGGTGGCCGAGCCGGCCGCTGCCGGCGCTCACACCTGGGTCATCGCGCTGATCGCGATCATCCTGGTCGCGGCTGGGGTCGGCGCCGTCATCGCGTTCACCTGAGCGACAGCGGGCCGGTGGTCAGCGCGCCGACGGTGAGGCTGCCGGTGCCGGCGACCCAGGTCCCGGCCTTGGTGTTGACGCGCAGCTTGCCCAAGCCGCCGCCACCGCCGCCGGTGCCGTCGAAGTCGCCGCCATCGCCGACCTGGGCCGCCATGCCGTCGACCGCCCCGGCCCCGCCGGCGCCGCCGGCCGGATCGCCCGCGCCACCGGGCGCAGCCACGCCATCGTGACGGCCATAGGCCCCGTCGTTCATCGTCGAGCGGCCCCCGGCGCCGCCGCCGCCAGCCGCGGTGAGCCGGCCCTGGGTCAGGTTGACTACCGGCGCCTCGAGGAGGATCGCGCCGCCCGCGCCCGCGCCGCCGCCCGCGCCGCCCAAGCTGGTCGGGGCCTTGCCGCCCGCGCCGCCGGCGTACACGTCGGCGGGCGTCACCGCGGTCGACGACGCGATCGTGATCGAGGTCAGCGACGTGATCTGCACCGCGCCGCCGCCGCCGCCGCCGAACGAGCCACCGCTGGCCGGGCCGGCGCCACCACCACCACCACCAGCTAGCGGCACCAGGGTCGCGCCGGTGCAGTTGCTGATCGACGCCGCCATCGCCTCGGGGTTGCCACCGCCCGCGCCGCCGTTGCCACCGACGGTCGCGAAGCCACCGCCCGCACCGCCGCTGCGACGCTGCTGACCTTGGCCCGCGCCGCCGCCCGCGCAGCCGGTGCCTGCGCCCATCGTGGCGTTGCCGCCCCAGCCCGCGCCCGGGCCGCCGCAGCGTCGCGTGTAGTCGGCGCCGACGAAGCAGCCCGCCGAGAGGTCGAGCTGGCCGGCGATGGTGACGCTACCGCCGACCAGCAGGATGAGCGCCGGGCGACCGACCGCGAACACGGTCGCGCCGGCCGGGATCGAGAGCTGGGTCATCGCCATCACCGCGATGGGCGGGTCGGTGCTGACGATTCGGTACCGGATGGTGGTGTCGCTGGCAGGTCGGATGACGTTGCCAACCCGGTCGGAGATGACGCCGGTGCTGGTGTCGAGCAGGTACGACCCGGTCCGGAATGCCAGGCCGCCGGTGACGCCGGTGAGGTCGCTGGAGTCGGGCAGGTTCGACGGGACCAGCTCCGCGCAGTGCGGCGTCGGGCCTGGGAGGCAGGCCAGGTCGCAGGTGCGGGTCATCGCCAGCGGCGTGCACTCGGTGAGCAGGTCGCCGGTGCAGCCCGGGACGCAGGCGGCGTCGGGCGGCGCGTCGGTCGCCCCATCGGGCAAGGCGCTATCGGGCGACGTGCCGTCTGGCAACGTGCCATCGGGCACCGTGCCGTCAGGCAGCGCGCCGTCGAGCAACGCGCCGTCGGGCAGCGTGCCATCGACGTCGTGGGCATCGTCGCCGGTCGTCGTCGCATCGACGCTGCCGGAAGGATTGAACGAGCACGCGCCGGCCGCGGCGACGATCAGCAGGGACCAACGCATTGGCCGCAGCATACAATAACCGCCGTGACCGAATCTTCGCCTCGTCCTCGCTACGGCACCCTCGGGCGCGTGCTCCACGTCGATCTGACCACGTCGACCCACTCGGTCGAGGAGGTCGACGAGTCGGTCTACCGGCAGTTCCTCGCCGGCTACGGCCTGGGCGCGTGGCTGATGTGGAAGCACTTCCCGGCCGGCACCGACGCCCTCGCACCCGAGGCCTGCTTCGCGATCTGCTCGGGCTTGCTCACCGGCACCGGCACGCCGTTCTCGGGCCGCATCCAGATCGTCGGCAAGTCGCCGCTCACCGGCACGTGGGCCGACTCCAACTCCGGCGGCTCGGTCGCCTCGCACCTGCGCCACGCCGGCTACGACGCGGTCGTGATCCGCGGCAAGGCGCCGGTGCCCACCGTCGTGGTGATCCGCGACGACGAGGTGACCTTCGAGCCGGCCGGCGCGCTGTGGGGCCAGCAGATCCCGCCGGTCTTCGACGAGCTCAAGCGCCGCTATGGCAGCAAGCGCGACGTCGGCGTGAGCGCCATCGGCCCGGCCGGCGAGCGCTCGGCCCGCATCGCCGCGGTCATGAACGACCGCTACCACGCGTTCGGCCGCCAAGGCTTCGGCGCGATCTACGGCTCCAAGAACCTCAAGGCGATCGTGGTCGGCGGCACCGGCGAGGTCGCGCTGGCCCGGCCCAAGGAGTGGAAGGCGATCTCCAAGCGCATCACCGACGAGTACCGCAGCTCGATCGGCTTCTTCATGCGCTTCTTCGTGTGGATGGCCAAGCCCAAGCGCTGGCTGGCCTGGATGTATCGCATGTTCCCCAAGCGCGGCCTGAAGATCCAGGCGCCGGTCGCGGCGATGCGCCAGCTGTGGACCGATCGCGGCACCACCGGCGCGGTCAGCCTCTCGGTCGAGAACGGCGACGCGCCGGTCAAGAACTGGAAGGGCGTCGGCAGCCGCGACTTCCCGCTGCGCACGAAGGGCTACAAGCTCGACGGCAAAGAGGTCGACAAGTACGTCACCAAGAAGCTGTCGTGCGGCGACTGCCCGATGCCGTGCAAGGGCATCGTGCGCGTGAAGTCGAAGGGCCTCGACGATGTCCGGCGCCCGGACTACGAGACGATCTGCGGCTTCGGCTCCAACCTGCTCAACGACGATCTCGAGCTGGTGACCGCGTGCCACGACGCCTGCAACCGCTACGGCATGGACGCGGTCAGCTCGTCGGCGACGCTGGGCTGGGTGTGCGAGGCGATGGAGCGCGGCCTGCTCACCGTCGAGGAGCTCGACGGCATCGAGCTGCGCTGGGGCAACGGCGCGGCCGCGCTCGCGCTCACGATCAAGATGGGCGAAGGCGATGGTTGCGGCGCCTGGCTCTCGCATGGCGTCAAGCGCGCCGCCGAGCACCTCGGCAAGGGCTCGATCGAGTTCGCGGTGCACGTGCACGGCAGCGAGCCGGCCTATCACGACCCGCGCTTCACGCCGCTCATGGGCGTGACCTACACCGCCGACCCCACGCCGGGTCGTCACACCGCCGGCTCGGCGTCGTGGAACGAGACCTTCGGGGCCGGCTTTTCGCTGCCCGACGCCGCGCCCAAGCGCGAGGTCAACGTCAGCTGGAAGGGCGACCAGGGCAAGGGCCAGGCCCAGGCCCACTTCTCCAACGCGCACCAGGCGATGAACGGCCTCGGGCTGTGCATGTTCACGATGCTGACCGGCCGCCTGCCCTGGCTCGAGCTGGTCAACAGCGTGACCGGGTGGGAGCTCGACGAGCGCGACCTGCTGATCGCCGGCGAGCGCATCCAGAACCTGCGCGCCGCGTTCAACTGGCGCGAGGGCCTGGCGCCCGGCGACTTCACCGCGCACCCGCGCATGATGGGCGAAGGCGACGGCAACCTCACGGCCGGGCCGCTCAAGGGCGTGCGGGTCGCGCTGCCGGTCCTGCGCGACGACTACTACGCGCACATGAAGTGGAGTCCGAAAACCGGACGACTGTCGCGCGCGCGCGCCGGCGAGCTCGGGCTGACCGAGCTGCTCGGCGACTACGTCGGCGAGTAACGATGTTCGGGTCGAAGAAGCTCAAGGTCCATGTGCTCATCCGGGGCCGCATCGGCGACGGTTGGTACGACGTCGACCGCGAGGTGAAGGTGGCCCCGGGTACCACCCTGGCCCAACTGGTCGCGGCCGGCGACCAGCTCGGGGTGCCGCTCGCCGACGCGATGGCCCACAGCCCGCACCTCGCGCACACCCTCATGTGGAACGGCGAGCGCTGCCCGCTCGACGAGCATGGCGCGCGCGAGCTAGCCGAGGGCGACCAGCTGTATCTACTCGCGCCGCTGGCCGGAGGCTGACGTCGGAGGCTGACGCCGGAGCCTGAGGCCAGAGGCTGACGCCGGAGCCTGAGGCCAGAGGCTGACGTCGGAGCCTGAGTCCAGAGGCTGACGTCAGAGTCCGGCGCGGGACCGGATCCACCACACCACGTCGGCGAGCGCCTGCTTCTCGAGCTTCTCGAGGAGCGAGCGGATCTGGCTCTTCACGGTGTTCTCGCTGATGCCCATCACGTCGGCGAGCCGACTGCGCGGGATGCCTTCGGCCGCGAACGCCAGGATCTGGCTCTCGCGCAGCGACAGCTTGAACTCGGTCGTGACCTCGCTGACGACGACGGCGAGCTTCTCGCGATCGCCATACTGGCTGCCCGACAGCGTGCGCTGAACGAACTGCGCCAGGTTCTCCGTGAAGAACGGCTTGCACACGAACTCGACCCGCAGCGCGTGGGCCCGGTTGATCGTCGTCGGATCGTTGGAGCCGGTGAGGATCAACACCGGCAAGTTGCGGTCACGCTGACGCAGCGTCTCGACGACGTCGAAGCCGGTGCCGTCGGGCAGGCCGATGTCGACGACCGCGGCCGCGATCGCGACCTTGGCATCGATCACCTCGAACGCGGCGTCGACCGACGTGGTCATCACGACGTCGAAGTACGCGCGCGTGCCGCGCAGGAGCGAACGGCCAAGCGCCGGATCGTCCTCGACGATCAACAACTTCGGCTTACCGGTCGCCGACACGCGGAGCTCGGTGGGAGCGGCATCCATCGGCTCCATTAGTGCCACAGCTAGACCGCGCGTTCTATGTGCGCAACGAATCGCCGACACATACCTCAGGGGTGAGGTGCCGCCGACGAGCCCGGAGGTATGCGGGATCGCCCGGTTTACTGCCCTTCGGGATCGTCCGAGCCGGCCCAGCTCGGCGCGAGAAAGTACGCGAAAGTTACGTCGCGAACAGCCCGGCGAGGAACGCGCCGTACAACCGGAGCAGTCCCGACACGTCGCGATCGGTGAAGCGGAAGTCGAAGCCGACCTGGTAGTCGCGCCCGTAGCGCAGGCTCTGGAACGTCCCGGGCACCTCGCTCGACGGCAGGATCGGCAGCTCGCCACCCTCGACGAGGGCATCGTCGATGCCGCCCAGCACGTAGACCGACCGGAAGACCTCGAGGGCGGCGGCCAGCTTGATGCGCGGCGTCCGCGAGAAGCTCGACTCCATCGCGTCGAGCGAGAGCTTGAGACGACCGTGGCCGAAGGCGGCGTCGACGCCGACGCCGAACATCGACTCTTTGATTCCGGCACGGATCGCGAAACGCCCGAACCGCTGGCCCCACTGCACGGTGAAGCGGGTGTCCTCGCGGATGGTGACCTTGCGGTTGTAGGTGTTGGTCGCGCGGTCGTAGTCGAGCTCGAGCTCGGGCCGAGCGCCCCACGGGCCCTTCTCGATCTCGACCGAATAGAACTGGCCGCGCCGCGCGGTGACCTCGGCGGTGACGTAGACCCGCGGCGTCGACCCCAGCAGGTTCCACTCGGCGCGCAGGCCGATCACGGCCTTCAGGCGATCGAGGTCGTTGAACGACTCGCGCACCGACGCGGTGGTGTCGACCAGCTGGTTGCCGACCTCGGGATCATCGATGAGCCGGGCCAGCGTGCCCTGACGATCGCGGTCGGGCTCGTTGAGCTCGGCGAGGAACGAGCTCGCGGTGGCGGCGGCCTGGTCGGCACCGTCGAGGTTGGCGCGGAGGTCCTGCATGCCGGCCGCCAGGTCGGCGCGGGCGGTGCGGAGGCGATCGCGCGCGGTCGCGGTCTGCGCGACCAGGTCGGTGAGCTTGGCGTCGACGACGGGCGCCTGGGCGTGGATCGAGCGCGCGGCTCGCTCGAGGCGCTGGTCGAAGCGCGCGGTGGCCTCGGCCGCGGCGTGCAGCGGACCGGACAAGCCGCCCTCGGCCAGCTGGCGATCGAGGCGGGCCAGTCGCTCCGACATCGGACCGGCGACCATCTGCCGGCCCTCCTCGGTGAAGAGGTTGACGTCCTCGAGCAACGCGTCGCCGCGCGGGATGGCGTGCGCGAGGCCGCGCAGCACGCGGTCGGTGGTCGAGGCCTCGACGACGCGTGCGATGGGCTCGCCGTTGCGGAGCCGACGTCGCGTGAACGACGCCGGGATCTCGGGATCGGGGCCGCCCGGCGAGATCTCGACGAAGTTGTCGGCGAGCGCGCTGGTCGCCTTCTTGGTGACCCAGGCGTCATCCCACAGCACCACGTCGTTGCGGAGCCGCATGCCGAGGCGGGCCTGGCCGTTCTCGATCGCGAGCGAGTCGATCTCGCCGACCACGATCCCGGCGACCTTGACGCTGGCCCCCAGCGGCAGCCCCTGGGCGTCACGAAAGTACGCGTACGTGTGATAGCCCTGCCCCTGATGGTGGGGCCGCATCGCCTTGCGGATCCCCAGGCCGCCGCCGATGGCCAGGCCACCGAGGACGACGATGGTGGTCAGCCGCGCGATCTTCGACACGCCGGCAGCCTAGCACTACCGCGTCACCCACCTCGGGGGCTGCGGCGCGGCGGCGCGGGCGCCTCGCGCGGCCACGCCTCGCTCCTCCTCGGAGGTGACGCCGTCGTGCTAGCTCGGGCGGCTGCGACGCACGAGGTCGATCGAGAAGATCGCCAGCGCGGCCCAGATGAAGGCGAAGGCGACGAGCTTGCGGGTGGGCAGCGACTCGTCGAAGACCAGGACGGCGGTGAGCATCTGGCCGGTGGGCGAGAGGTACTGCAGGAGGCCGACGACCGACAGCGGGAGCCGGCGCGCCGACGAGGTGAACCACACCAGCGGCACGGCGGTGATGACGCCGCCCGCGACCAGCAGGAGGTGCAGGCGGAGATCAGCGTGGCCCAGCACGCCCGCGCCGCGCGCGTACAGCAGCGCGAGATAGCCCAGCGCGATCGGCGCCATGAGGGCGGTCTCGATCGTCGAGCCGACCAGCGCAGGTACCGGTGCAACCTTGCGGACCAGGCCGTAGGTGCCGAAGCTCGCCGCCAGCGCGAGCGCGACCCAGGGGACGCCGACGCCGGCCGCCAGCCACACCACGCCGACCGCGGCCAGCCCGATCGCGAGCTGGGTCGCGCGCCGCAGCTTCTCGCCGAGGAAGCCGACGCCGAGCGCGACCGAGACCAGCGGGTTGATGAAGTAGCCGAGGCTGGCCTGCAGCAGGTGCCCCGACAAGGTCGCCCAGATGAACAGCCCCCAGTTGGTCGCGAGCAGCGCTCCCGTACCCAGGAGCGTCAGCACGATGCGGCGATCGCGAAACCCAGCGCGCACGGCGCCCAGCTGCCCGGTGGCGGCGGCGAGCGCCACGAAGCAGACCAATCCCCACACCGCCCGATGGGCGAGGATCTCGATGGGCGCGACCGCGCGCAGCAACCCCCAGAACAGCGGCACCACGCCCCAGGTCGCGTAGGCCGCAACGCCGAGGACGAGCCCGAGGCGAAACTCCTTGGGGCTCGTCGCCGTCGGTGGGTTCACACCGTCAGCGGCTTGAACTTGATGCGGTGCGGCTGATCGGCGTCGGTGCCCTTGCGGCGATGCAGGTCGGCCTCGTAGTCGGCGTAGTTGCCCTCGAACCACTCGACGTGGCTGTTGCCCTCGAACGCGAGGATGTGCGTCGCGATGCGATCGAGGAACCAGCGATCGTGGCTGATGACGACCGCGCAGCCCGGGAAGTTGAGCAGGCCCTCCTCGAGGGCGCGCAGGGTGTCGACGTCGAGATCGTTGGACGGCTCGTCGAGGAGCAGCAAGTTACCAGCGGTGCGAATCATCTTGGCGAGGTGGACGCGGTTGCGCTCGCCGCCCGACAGGTTGCCGACGAACTTCTGCTGGTCCTGGCCGCGGAAGTTGAACGACGAGACGTAGGCGCGCGACGCCACCTTGTGGTCGCCGAGGATGAGCTGCTCGCTCCCGTCCGAGATCTCCTCGAAGACGGTGTTCCGGTCGTTGAGCACGTCGCGGCTCTGGTCGACGTAGCCGAGGCGAACGGTCTCGCCGATCTTGATCGTGCCCTGGTCGGGCTTCTCGACGCCCATGACCATGCGGAAGAACGTGGTCTTGCCGGCGCCGTTGGGGCCGATCACGCCGACGATGCCGCCGCGCGGCAGCTTGAACGACAGGTCGTCGATGAGCATGCGCGAGCCGAAGCTCTTCGAGACGTGGTCGAAGATGACGGCGTCGTTGCCGAGGCGCGGACCGGGCGGGATGACGATCTCGAGCGTGGGATCGCGCTGGTCCTTCTGCGCCTCCGACAGCATCTCGTCGTAGCGCGCCATGCGGGCCTTGCTCTTGGCCTGGCGCGCCTTGGGCGAGCTGCGCACCCACTCGAGCTCGCGGGCCAGCATGCGCTGGCGCGCGTTCTGCTTGCTCTCCTCGTCGGTGAGGCGCTTGGCCTTGGAGTCGAGCCACGAGGTGTAGTTGCCGTGGTGAGGGTGACCCTCGCCGCGGTCCATCTCGAGGATCCACTCGGCGACGTTCTCGAGGAAGTAACGATCGTGGGTGATGGCGACGACCGTGCCGCGGAAGTTTTCGAGCCACTTCTCGAGCCAGGCCACGCTCTCGGCGTCGAGGTGGTTGGTCGGCTCGTCGAGGAGCAGCATGTCGGGCTTCGACAGGAGCAGGCGGCACAGCGCGACGCGGCGCCGCTCGCCGCCCGAGATCTTGGTGACGTCGGCGTCGCCGGGCGGCAGCCGCAGCGCATCCATCGCGACCTGCAAGTACTGGTCGATGTCCCAGCCGTTGACCGCGTCGATCTTGTCCTGCATCGCGCCCTGCTGATCCATGAGCTTGTTCATCTCGGCGTCCGAAATGTCCTCGCCCATACGGATCGAGATCTCCTCGAACCGGGTCAGCAGCGCGCGCACATCGGCGACGCCCTCCTCGACGTTGCCCTTCACGTCCTTGGTGGGATCGAGCTGCGGCTCTTGCGCCAGGTAGCCGATCTTGAGGCCCGGCGCCGGCATCGCCTCGCCGACGTACTCCTGGTCGAGCCCGGCCATGATCTTGAGCAGGGTGCTCTTGCCGGCGCCGTTGTTGCCGATGACACCGATCTTGGCGCCGGGCAGGAACGACAGCCACACACCCTTGAGGATCTCCCGCTTCGGCGGAACGATCTTGCGGAGGTCCTTCATCACGAAGACGTACTGTTGCGACATGGCGGGCGCAGTCTACTCGGGAGCCCCGCCCCGCGTAAGGGCGTGTCGCGCTCTAGGATCGCCGCGGCCGGACCGTCACAAGATCGCTTCGTACAGCTCGTAGTTGGGCCACCACGTGCCCGAGCCGGCCACGATGCCGTGGTCCGCCGAGACGCACAGCTCGGCGAAGCACACGTCTTCGCAGTCCGGGGCGTCGGGGCCCGGGCCCTCGCCGTAGCAGACCGCCGCGCCGTCGACGCGCGCGTAGTTCTGGTAGCCGTCGCGCTCGGTCTCGACCGCGCCGGCCGGGAACGTCGGGGTGGCCTCGAGGCTGCCGTCGTTGTCGAACCACACGCCGGCCGGGCTGACCTTGACCCGCGTGGGCGGGCCGCTGACCGGCGAGCCGTCGGCCCGGGTCCACGCGATCGTCGCGCTGGTGGCATCGCCTTGGGTCTGCACGTCGCGGACGGTCCCGGTGATGGTGACCGCCGCCTCGTCGCCGGCGGCGCGATCGGGTCGATCGTTGGCCAGCTTGAATACGGCACCTTCGACCAAGACCCTGGCCCACGGCGCGGGCACGACGGCCGGGGCGACCGCGGCGCCGCCGGTGTTGGCGGTGGGCGCGGCCTTGGTCGAGCCACCACAGGCCGCGAGCGCAACCACCAACGCGAGCGAGAGACGGTTCATCGCGCGACTCTACTGCACGTCCGCGGCGAACCTGCCGGCCTCCGGCCACCAGGTGCCCTGGCCCGAGACGATGCCCTTGCCGGGCGCGACGCACAGCTCGCCAAAGCAGACGTCGTCGCACTCGCCGGCGTCGGGGCCGGGCTCCCAGCCGTAGCAGACCGTGCCGTCGGGCTGGCGCGTCCGCACGTCGTAGTCGCCGCCGTGCAGGGTCTTGTCGATTCCGGCAGGAAACCCGGGCGGGCCAGCGAAGACCGTTTCGGCGTCGTCGTCCTGGCCCTCGATCACGAACCACACCCCGGCCGGGCTGACCTGCACCGCCGACACCAGCTTGCGGCCGACGTTGTCTTCCTCGCCGTTGGTCGTCCAATCCAAGCGCGCGCGGGTGACGCTGCCGGTGACCGCGACGTCGCGGGTGGTCGCGACCACCACGTCGCGCTCGGGCGCCTCCTGATCGAGATCTTCGCCGCCGTCGGGCAGCGCGCTCACCAGCGTCGACGTGGCGCCCTCGACGAGGACCGCGGCCCACTCGGGCGGCGTGCCGGGATCGGTCGTGGGCGCCGACGGCGACGCCGAGTTGCCGCCACACCCGGCGATCAGGAACACGAGCGAGCACCTGGCGAGCTTCATCGGACGAGGGTACACGCGGGGGCCCGCTGCTATAGTCGGCCGGTGAACGATCCGAAAGACGATCAGAAGGCGCGTGGCCCCAGCCGTCGTGCGGTGCTCCTGGGCGGCGGCGGGCTGGTAGCGGTCGGCGCCAGCACGTTCGTGATGCGCAAGAAGGTCCGCAACTGGATCGATCGCAAGACCGTGCTGCCCGAGTTCTCGGCGACGCCGCCGCTGCTGGCCCACGATCCCGCCAAGGACCGGACGACGATCTACACCGCGACCGGCGGCGGCGCGGCCGGCAACGTCGACACCGCGCTCGGCAAGCTGGGCGGCCTCGGCAAGGTGGTCGGCGTCGACGACGTGGTGATCATCAAGGTGTCGGCGCAGTGGTGGAACCAGGGCATGACCAACGTCGCCGCGGTGAAGCGGACCATCGAGCACGTCCTCGAGCTGCCGGGCTGGAAGGGCGAGCTCGTCGTCTTCGAGAACACCCACTTTCGCCAGCTCGACAAGGCGGACGACGATCCGGCGCGCGGCCTGACCCGGGCCTGGACCCACCCCAGCGATCGCAACGTCGACGTGCCGGGCTGGACCAAGCTGGGCGATCTGATCCCGCACTTCGCGGCGCTCGACGCGCCGGTCAGCTTCGTCGGCCTGGTCGACGGCGGCGACAGCTCGCTGGCCGGCGATCCCTGGTTCGACCCCGAGCACGCCCACGGCGTGTACGGCGGCGACGATCGCGGGCCCATCGCGCGCGGCGATGCCCGCGACGGCTACCACTGGGACTTCGGCCAGGTGTTCCGCCTGCGCCGCAGCCGGATCGGTCACGCCCAGACCCCGCTGACCTGGCCCCGCTTCACCAGCCCGCGCACCGGCGCGGTCATCGACTTTCGCGACGGCGTGATGCGGCGGGACGGCGGCAAGCTGGTCGCCGACGGACGCGCGCTCAAGTTCATCAACATGACCACCGGCAACGAGCACGGGTCGACCGGCTTCACCGGCGCGTGCAAGTCACCGATGGGGATCGTCGACATGAGCGCGGGCGCGCTCGGCACGCATCCCGCCGTCGCCGGTTACCAGTCGGTGCACTACTTTGGGCGCACCGGACGGCCGCACGGCGAGCGCGATCCGACCTGGCGCATGGCCGGGCCGCTGGCGTTTTGGAACAACCAGGTCCGGCGCGCCGATCTGTACCTGACGGTGCAGGAGTGGATCGCGGTGACGCCGACCACCGGCTACGACGAACAGGACGACATGCGCCACCACGCCGCGTGTGCGGTCAAGGCTGGCGCGCTGGTGGTCGGCACCGATCCGGTCGCGATCGACGCCCACTGCGTGCGCACGATCATGTCGCAGCACCCCGGCAAGTACGCCGCGATGCTCGACCTCGCGAGCCCCGACTCGAAGGTGTCGCGGTTCCTGCGCTACTTCCGGCAGACCGCGGGCTGGGGCACGCTCGACCCCGCGCTGGTCACGGTCGCGTAGTCACGGTCGCGTCGTCGACCAGGCCTGGTAGGTGCCGCACTCGGCGAGGATGTCGCGGTAGTAGCTGGTGTTGGCGAACTGCTTGACGATCGGGTACCAGGTCGTCGGCACCGGCAGCGCCTCGGGGCCGTCGTACCGGCGGTACGTCGCCGCGAGGAGCCCGTGCAGCTCGGCCTTGGCCGCGAAGAAGGCAGCCTTGGCCTTGAGCTCCCGATCCTTGCCGGAATCGAACGCGGCCTGGTACCAGCGCAGCGCCTGGCCGGTGTCGGAGGTGGCCTGGTGCGAGCTCTCGAGGAAGACGCGGGCGTTGCCGTACCAGGTCAGGTTGTAATAGGCGTTGCCGAGCTCGAGGGCAGCGCGGGCCGCAGCGTCGCCCTTGCCGCGGGCCTGCTGCTCGAGCTTGGCCATGCGCGCGACCACGCTGGCGTGGGTCCACGACGCCGACGCGTAGGTCACGTGATCGCAGTCGTGGCAGTCGACGATGTGCATGACGAAGGGATCGGTGCCGAGCCGGTTGGACGCCGCGCGCTTGCTGTTGAAGGCCTTGGCGGCTGCGGCGAGCCGGCCGTCGAGGACGTGGCGCATCGCCAGCTCGGCCTCGAGCTGGGGCCGGCTGAACGAGGCCCCGAGCACGAAGCGGTCGTAAGGCGACTTGGCCTTGCCGGTGCGCGCGATCATCTCCTTGAGGAAGCCGACGTCGGCCCACTTCGACGGCGCGGTGCCACCAGCGGCGTCGACGGTGCCGGGGGTGAGGAACTCGGCCTCGACCGGCTGGCCAGCCTTGAGCGCGGCGGTGGCGAGGCGCAGGCGAACCTCGGTCGTGACCTGGGCGACGCGGCCGAAGTCGGTGGGCACCGAGAGGATCGCGCGGGCCAGCTCGTCGGCGAGCGGCGCGGACAGGTTGCCGCGCACCGCGAGCGCCAGCGCGAGGCTGGCCTGGGCCTGGGCGACCACGTCGGGATCGCCGGCGCGGGCCTTCACCGCCGCGCCGAGATGGCTGCGCGCGCCCGCCAGATCGCCGCGGCGCGCCGCCAGGTGACCAGCGACCAGCTGCATCAGCCACGGGCGATCGGCGCCCGGCGTCTTCGCGATCGTGAGCGCGAGCTGCTCGAGGGCGGCGTAGCGCTGCTGCTGCGCGGCGAGCACGCTCGGGTCGGTGGTGTCGGCGCCGCTGCTCTCGGCGCGCGCCAGCTCGCGCACCACCAGCAGGCCGAGCAGGTCCGAGGTCGGCGCCAGCTTGACGATCTCCTGCGCGGCGACCAGCCCGTCGAGCTTGAGGCCGACCAGCCGCCACAGCTGGGTCTGCTCGCGCAGGTTCTTGGCGAGCGCGAGGGTCTTGCGCCAGTCGGCGTCTTCCATCGGCTGGAAATCTTGCGCGGCCATCCCCGACAGCGCCGGCGACTCGACGTGAACCCGAGCCAGCTCGAGGTTGGCGCGGGCCAGCTCGCCGCTGCGACGGAGCGCGCCGGCCGCGTAATACCGGGCCCGCGCGGCCAGATCGGCCGACGGCCTGGCGAGGACCGCGCTCGAGGTGTCGAAGAGCGTGACCGCGGCCTTCCAGTCGCGGCCGTAGAAGGTGATGCGGAGCTGCAAGAACGCGTAGCGCTGGGCCAAGAAGCCGTCGTGGACCTTGGTGGCCGCGGCGACCGCGGTCGCGGCCGTGGTGAGCAGCGGGGCGATCTTGGAGCGGGCCGGCGCGGCCTCGGTGAGATCGGGGAGCGCCGCGACCTGCCGGCTGAACGCGATGTAGTCGACCGCGCGCAGCAGCGAGGTGCGCACGGCGGGCTGGCGCTGGGCCGCGGCGGCGATCGTCGCCAGCGCCGGCGGCACCGGGCCGCGACCGGCGAGGTGCTTGCGGAGCGCCGCCAGCTCGGCCGATGTGGCCTGGATCGCCAGCTGATCGAATTGGGCAGCTGTCAGGGTGCCGCCGAGATACCCGGTCCAGTCGGCGATCATCGCGGTGCGGGCGCAGTCGTCGCACGGGCCACCGAACCCGGCGTTGAACGGATCGTAGGCCAGGCCGGGGCGGCCAACCTCGTCGGCCACCGTCGGGTCGAAGGTCGTGAGGTCCTCGATCGACGGACCGTCCCAGCCGCAGGCCTCGGCCCGCCGATCGGGCGCGATGGCGGTGACGAGGAGCGCGGCCGCGAGGGCGCCGCGGCTAGCGAGCTGTCTGAAAGACCCGTTCGAGATCGGTGACGCCATGGCGCGTGAGGTTCCTTTCGGACAGGTCGAAGAGCGCGATCGTCCGGGGTGTGGTGGCCACGGCGAGGTGCGCGGCCAGCATAGCCGCAGCAGCCTGGGTCTCGTCGGGCCCGGTCACCTCGATCTTGAGCAGATCGCCGGCGCGCAGCAGCGTGCCGTGCAGGAACGTGGTGCGGGTGACCTCGAAGCGATCGGCGCCGGCCGCGCGCACGAAGTCGAGCCCCGGCAGCTGGTCGGGATCGGTGCTCTGCAGCAGGCCTTCGACCTGGCCGTCGCGCAGGTGGATCGTCCACGACCAGATCGGCAGCGCGCCGTCGAGGGGCAGCGGGTAGTCGACCAGGCGCGCCAGGTAGCGCTGGGCGGCGCGCTCGTCGAAGATCGCGCGGGCGTCGGGATCGGCGCTGACCTTGCCCATGTTGTAGAACATCAGCATGCCGCGATCGACGGGCGGCACGCCGGTGCGCTCGCGGTACTTCACCTGGTGCAGGCGGATGGTCGCCGACAGCACCAGCCCGGCCGGCGCGGCGGCGCGCAGCGCGGTCACGAACCCGAAGAAGCCGGCCTGGGTCGAGTCGGTCCAGTCGCAGTCGAGCTGCAGCTCGCGGGCGGTGAAGCCGAGCGCGTGGGCGCGGTCGTCGACCTCGCGCCACACCCGCGCAGCCAGCGGCGCGACTCCGTCCTCGGCGAGCGCGCTGAAGACCTGATTGCGCAGGTACACCACCGGCACGATCGCGACGCCGGCCGGCAGCGGTGCGTCGGCGGTGACCGGGCCGATCACCTGCGGGCCGGCTTCTTCATCCCAGTCGACGTCGAAGACCCGCAAGTAGATCGTGCCGACGTGCAGCGCGGCCAGCGCGTGGGTTTCGGTCGCCGACAGCGCGAACCGAGTGCGCCAGTAGTAGAAGGCGCGCCGGGCCGGGGCGGTGTCGACCGTCGGCGCGGGCGGCGGCGGCGGCGCCGGGTCGCGCCCGCACGCCGCGAGCACCACGACGACCGCGAGGAGCGCCGCTCTCACGCGGTCAGGTGCTCGACGAGGATCTTGGTGCCGATCGCGATGAGGGCCAGGCCGCCGACGAGCTCGAGCTTGCCGCCCAGGCGGGCGCCGAGGGCGCGACCGAGCGGCGTCGCGACCGCGACCACCGCGGCGGTGACGACGGTGATGAGCGTGAGCGCGACGACCGGCGCGACCGGCAAGAGCGGGACCGTGACGCCGGCGGCGGCGGCGTCGATGCTGGTCGCGAAGGCCAGCACCACCAGCCCGCGCAGCGCGAAGGGATCGACCGGCGCGGCGGCGGCGGCGCCGGGGCGCAGCGCGGCGAGGATGGCCCGGCCGCCGAGGAGCCCGAGGACGCCGAACGCGATCCAGTGATCGACCCGCTCGAAGGCGTGGCCGAGCCGGGCCCCGGCCAGCCAGCCCAGCGCGGCCATCCCGCCCTGCAGCCCGCCGCACAGCGCAGCCAAGAGCGCGACGTCGACGAAGCGGATCCGGCGCGCGGTCAGGCCGCGCACCGCGCCGGCGGCGGCCGCATCCATCGACAGGCCGAGGGCCAAGACCAGCGCCGCGAGCATCGGCCGCACTCTAGCCTGGGTTGGTGCAGAATCGATCAGGTGTCGCCGACGGTCATCGCAGAGCGGTTCGAGCTCGGCGCGCTCGCCGAGTCGGGCGGCATGGGCGCGGTGTATCGGGCCCGCGATCGGCTGACCGGCGCGGCGGTCGCGGTGAAGCTGCTGGCGCGGGCCAACCAGCGCTGGGCCGAGCGGTTCCGGCGCGAGGCGCTCACGCTGTCCGAGCTCGCGCACCCGGCGATCGTCCGCTACGTCGCGCACGGCGTCGCGCCGTCGGGCGAGCCCTACCTGGCCATGGAGTGGCTCGAGGGCGAGGTGCTGTCGGCGCGGGTGCGGCGCGGACGCATGAGCTTCGCCGAGGCCGGCGACCTCGGGATCCGGATCGCCGAGGCGCTGGCCTTCGCGCACGGGGCCGGCGTGGTGCATCGCGATCTCAAGCCGGCCAACATCTTTCTCGTCGACGGCGATCCGCGGCGCGCGACGTTGCTCGACTTCGGCGTGGCCCGCCGGCAGTCGCTCCACAGCGACACCACCCGCACCGGCGACCGCGTCGGCACGCCGCGCTACATGGCGCCCGAGCAGATCCGCGCCGCCCGCACCGTCGACTGGCGCTGCGATCTGTGGAGCCTGGGCTGCGTGCTGCACGCCGCGCTGGCCGGGCGCCCGCCGTTCTCGGCCGCCGACGAGATGGCGACCTGGGGCAAGATTCTCCTCGAGGAAGCTCCGCTCCTGTCGGCGGCGCGCCCCGATGCGCCGCCGCCGCTGGTGGCGCTGGTCCGGCGGTTGCTCGAGAAGGAGCCGTCGTCACGCCCGGCCAGCGCGGCCGCGGTGGCGACCGAGCTGCGTCGCCTCGAGCGGCCCGAGGGCGAGGAGTCGACCGGGATCACGTCGGTTGGCGCGGCGCTCGCCTCGTCGAGCGAGCGGCGCCGGGTCGCGATCGTGATGCTCGGGCCCATCGGCGACAGCGGCGACGACATCGACACCGGCGACGACCGCGACGACACCGCGCCCGGCAACCTGCCCCACGTCGAGCTGGCCGCGGCCGCCGAACGCCACGGCGGCGGCTTCGAGCCGCTGGCCCATGGCGGCGCGATCATCACGTTCGCCGGCTCGCCGGCCGCGACCGATCTGGTGGCGCGAGCGGCCCGCTGCGCCCTCGAGGCCCGCGCCGCCTGTGGCGCGGCGATCGCGCTGGCCTCGGGGCGCGGCAACGCCGGCAACGTGTCGGTGGGCGACGCCATCGAGCGGGCGGCCGCGCTGTTGCGGCGCGCGCCGGTGAGCACCGATCCCGCGCGCGCGATCGCGATCGACGACGTGACCGCCGCGCTCTTGGGCTCGCGCTTCGAGCTCGACGCCACGCCGGCCCTGCGCAGCGAGCGCCCCGACGACGGCGTGCGCACCATCTTGGGCCGGGCCACGCCGACGGTGGGCCGCGAGCGCGAGCTCAACCTGCTGGTGCAGGCGTGCGCCGACAGCGCGAGCGAACCGGCGGCCGCGGCGGTGGTGGTCATCGGCGACGCCGGCGTCGGCAAGTCGCGGCTGCGGCACGAGCTGGTCGAGCGCCTCGGCCCGTCCGCGCGCCTGTGGTCGGGGCGCGGCGATCCGGTTCGCGCCGGCTCGCCGTTCTCGCTGCTCGGCTCGGCGCTGCGGCGACGGCTCGGCGTCGTCGACGTCACGACCCCGGCGGCGCGCGAGACCGCGGCCCGTCGCGTCGCGGTCGTGGTCGAGGACCTCGGTCTCGACGAGCCCGAGCGAGTCGCCGCGTTCCTCGCCCAGCTGATCGGCGCGCCCCAGCCGACGCCGGCCGGCGCTCAGCTCGCAGCCGCGCGGCGTCAACCGCGGCTCATGCACGACCAGCTGCGCCGCGCCTTCCTCGAGCTGGTCGCCGCCGAGCTGGCCCGCGGGCCGGTGGTCTGGCTCTTCGACGACCTCCACTGGGGCGACGCGCCGTCGCTCGAGCTGGTCGACGAGGCGCTGCGGGCGTCGGCCGATCAGCCGCTGATCGCGATCGGCTTCGCGCGACCCGAGGTCGAGAGCCTGTTCCCCCGGCTGTGGGTGCAGCGCGGCGCGACCCAGATCCGCCTGGGCCCGCTGGCCAAGAAGGCGGCGACCCGCCTCGCCGAGGGCGTGCTGGGCGGCTCGTTCGCGCCGGCGGTGATCGCGGCGCTGGTCGAGCGCGCCGCCGGCAACGCGTTCTTCCTCGAGGAGCTCTTGCGCGCGGCCGCGGCCGGCGAGGTCGATCGCCTGCCCGAGACCGTGGTCGCGATGGTGCAGGTGCGCCTCGAGGCGCTGGCCGCGCCGGCTCGCCAGGTGCTGCGCGCGGCGGCGGTGCTCGGCACCCGCTTCGTGGTCGCGCCGCTGGCCGCGCTCCTCGGCGCCGAGCTGCCCGAGCGCGAGCTCGACGCGCTGCTCGCCGACCTCCAGGCGCGCGAGGTGCTGGTCCGCGACGGCGCGGCGTTGATGTTCCGGCACGACACCATCCGCGAGGCCGCGTATGGGATGCTGCTCGACGACGATCGCCGCCTGGCCCACCGCAGCGCCGGGTTGTGGCTCGAGGCCCAGCACGAGCGCGACGCGCTCACCGTCGCGCAGCACCTCGAAGCCGGCGGCGAGCCCGCCCGCGCGGCGCTCTGGTACCGCTACGCTGCCGAGCGCGCCCTCGAGGCCGGCGATCCGCGGGCGGTGATCGATCGCGCGGCCCGCGGCCTCGAGTGTGGCGCCGTCGATCACGAGCGCGGCGCGCTGCTGCTGCTCGCGTGTGTGGCTCACGACTGGCTCGGCGAGACCGCGGCCACCGAGCGCTGCGCGATCGCCGCCCTCGACAGCGCGCGCGAGGGCTCGTCGACGTGGCTGCGCGCGTCCGCCGAGCTGGCGGTGGTCGCCGGGCGCCAGGGCAACCATCACCTGCTGGTCGGGGTCGCCCGCGATCTGACCCGGGCCCGAGCCGGCGAGGCCCGCCGCGATCGCGCCATCGCGCTGGCAATCGTGGCGTCGGAGCTGCTGCTGGTTGGCCACGTCGATCAAGCGCGCCGGCTGCTCGAGCGCGTCGAGGAGCTCGACGATGCCTGGTCGACCGACCCGGTGGCGGCGGCGTGGCGGCTGCGCGCGCGCGGCATCGCGGCGCTGATCGCCGGCGACAGCGTCGCGGCCTTGGCGGTGATGATCGACTCGACGCGCCAGATGGAGCAGGTCGGCGCGCGCCGCGACCTGGCCTCGGGGCTGGTCAACATCGGCTTCCTCGAGGTGCTGGTCGGGCGCTTCGCCGACGCCGAGGTCACGCTGCGGCGCGCGCTCGCGCTGTCCGACGAGCTGGGCGCGGTGCGCATCACCACCGTCGCGACGCAGAACCTCGCGCTCGCGGTCTACTACCGGGGCAACGCCGCCGAGTCGCTGGACCTGGCCCGGGCCGCCGAGCAGCTGGCCCGCGCGCAGGGCTCGCTGCGCATCGCGGGCGCCGCCGGCATCTACCAGGCGCGCGCGCTGCTGGCCCTCGAGCGCGGCGCCGAGGCCGCCGCGGTCGCGCGGCGCGCCATCGAGACGCTCGCGCAGGTGCCGCCCACCCTGGCCTACGCGCTGGCCGCCCACGCCGAGGCCGCGCTGGCCCAAGGCGACCTGGTCTTGGCCGACGACGAAGCCCGCCGCGCCGAGCGCCTCCTCGACGACCTGGGCGCGATCGAGGAAGGCGACGCCTACGTCCGCCTGGTCCTGGCCCGGGTCCGGCTCGCCTGCGGCGATCTCGCCGACGCCCACCGCATCGCCCGCGCCGCCGTCGCGCGCATCACCACCGCCGCGGCCGGCCTCTCCGACCCCGCCGCCCGCGCCACCTTCGCCGCCGTCCCCGAGCACGCCGCCCTGGCGGGGATGCTCTGAACGCGCGGGCTACCCGCGCAGGGCGCGGACGATCTCGTCGCGGATGACCGACTCGAGATCGACAGGACGATCGGCGGTGGTCGGCGTGGCGCTGTGAGGCGCGGGCGCGCAGGCGATGACGGGGCGGGGCGGCGGCGGCGGCGCGGCGCGGCTGGCCAGCTCGGCGCCAAAGGCGACCGCGCGATCGGCGGCCCGACCGAGGTTGGCCTTGGCGCGCGCGGCGAGGAGCCCGGCGATGGCGTCGTCGGGCAGCGCGCGCACGCCGCCCATGGGCAGCGCGGCCACCGCGATCGCCGCGAGGTGCTCGACCAGCTCGAGGCGAAGATAGGCCTGCTCGAGATCGGCGCCCCAGGCCAGCACGCCGTGACCGCCCAGGAGCACCGCGTCGACCGACTCGCACCACGGCGCGAGGGCGCGGACCGCCGGCTCGCCCGGCATCGCGAACGCGGTGCGCGGGATGATCGGGCCGAGCGACACCACCGCCTCGGCGATGAACGGGCGCGCGATCGGATGATCGTCGAGGCCGCCGGCCCCGCAAGCGATCGCGGTGGCGTGGACCGGATGCGCGTGGATCACCGCGCCGACGTCGGGGCGGCGGGCGTAGATCGCGAGGTGCAGGCCGAGCTCGCCAAAGACCTTGCCCGACCCGACCACCTTGCCGGCGGCGTCGAGCGCGAGGATGTCGCGGTCGTTCACCAGGCGCTTCGAGGTCGCGGTCGGCGTCGCCGAAAAGCCGCTGCCGTCGCGCACGCTGACGTTGCCGTCGTGGTTCGCGACCCATCCGCGGGCGTGCAGCTCGCGCGCGTAGCTCGCCACCGAGCCGCGCCGTCCGGCGATCACGACAGCTCCACCGCGTCGACGATGCCGACGACCAGCGAGCGGATCGGCACCTGCTCGCCCTGCTTCAAGATCTGCCGGACGCCGTTGCCCTCGGTGAGGACCAGCACCTGATCGCCGGGGCCGGCCTGGGCGTTGTCGACGGCGACGAAGCTATCGCCGGTGTCGGCGCCGTGCTCGTCGAGCGGCTGCACCACGAGCAGCGTGCGGCCCGCGAAGGCCGGGTGCTTCACCGTCGCGGTGACGTTGCCGAGCACGCGACACAGCCTCACGACTTACGGCCCTTCGCGACGCTGACCTGGGGCCGCTTCTTGGGCCGACCGGCCTCGGGCGTCGCCGCGGTGGCCTCGGTGGGATCGTCCTCGACGACGACCGGCACCGCCGCGAGATCGCGCTCGGGCGTGTAGACCTCGTCGACGATGCCGACGATCGCGGCGTCGACCGGCACGAAGAACGGCGTCAGCGCCAGCGCGGCCTCGCGCGAGCCGACCAGGTAGACGTGATCGCCGACGCCGGCCTGCACGGTGTCGACCGCGACCTGGACGTCACCGGTGGAGCGGCCGAGGTCGTCGACCGGCTGCACCAAGAGCAGCTTTTGGCCCTCGAGCCCCGCGGCCTTGCGCGCGGCGACGACGGTGCCGGTCACGATCCCGAGGTACATGCGGTCGCGACGGTAGCACCGCCGACCGCGGGACGCTACGCGGCGACGTGGCCGAGCTTGACCCGCAGCGCCGGATAGGCCGGGTCAGCGACCGCGCGCACGATCGCGATCGCGCCGCCCGCGGGCTTGACCAGCGCGGCCGCGAAGTCGCCCGACACCAGCAGGCCGGCGCGGTCGGCGGCGCGCTGGCACGCGGCGCGGTGGCGATTCAGGTCGAGCGCGGTCGGCGGTAGCTCGGCGAACAGCTGCTCGAAGCGCGCGCGGAGCCGCACCGGCAGCGCGCTGCGCAGGGCCTCGTCGCGGGCCCGCTGCACGTCGGGATCGCCGACCAGTCGGGCCACCGCCGCGTGGCTCGCCGGCGGCGCAAACGATCGCACCAGCGACGCCAGCAAGGTCGCGACCTCGGCGTCGGGTAGACCGGCGACGATCGCGCGCTCGGGTCGAGTCAGCTCGGCGGCGCGACCCAGCGCAAACCGACGCGCCCCGTCGACGGTGACGTCGCCGGCAGCCAGCCGCGGGCCCAGGACCACGATCGGAGTACCGGCGCAAACCACCTGCACGTCGGGCGCGCCGGCCTCGTCGCGCGCGTACAGCGACGCCGGGCCGCAGCCGAGCGCGGTCGCGATGCGCACGAAGGCGATCGCGGCGGCCGACGACGAGCCCGCGATGCGCTTGGCGCCGCGCGCGCCGGCTCGAGCCAGCGCGTCGTCGAGCTCGGGCCACAGCAGCCCCGCGGCCTCGGCCAGCGCCGCGAACACCGGGCCCAGCGCGGCCTCGTCGGGATCGACCAGATACGCCGGGCGTCCGTCGAGCGCGCCGCGATACGCCTCGCTGGGCGCGAGCGCGCGCATCGGGTGGACCGACCGAAACGCGGTCTGGTGGATGTCGGGCGTGACGCCGAGCGCGATCGCCAGATCGAGCGCGGCCCGGGCCTCGTCGATGCGCTCGGCGCGACGCAGCTCGTCGGCCCAGGCCGCCACGTCGGTGGGCGCGCCGCTCGACCACGCCAGCGCGCGCCGCAGCTCGACCAGCTCGGTCCGCCGCGCCGGTTCGGCGGCGAGGATCGGCACCAGGATGCGACGCGCCGCGGTCGCGGCCTCCGAGGTCGGCGCGATCGCGATCGCGCGATCGAACGCGGCCTGCGCGCTCTTGCCGTCGCCACGCTCGCGTCGCGCTTCGCCGAGCCGCAGCCACAGCGCCGCCCGCCGCCCGCGCATCGCCGGCTCGCCGTCGTCCTTGCCCGACAGGAACTGCCCGAGCATGTCGGCGGCGGCCTCGCTGTCCTTGCCGCCGCCGCCGGCCATCGCCAGCTCGCTGGCCAGCTCGACCACGTCGAGGCTGTAGGGATCGGCGGCCACCGCGCGCATCGCCGCCGAGCGGGCGCGCTCGGGATCGCCCGCGACCAGGTAGTCGCGGGCCGCGCGATCGAGCCGCGACGCCCGATCGGCGGCGGTCGCGCCGAAGGCCGCCATCAGCTCGGCGGTGCGCGCCGCGCTGGCGTGATCGCCGGCCAGATCGTGACGCTCGAGCAGCTTCTCGAGGAGCGCGACGTGCTTGGCCTCGAGCGGGTTGGCCGCGGCCAGCGCCGCTTGGTAGCAGGTCCGCGCGCGATCCTCGTCGGAGAGCATCATGAGCGCCATGTCGCCGAGGGCCTCGAACTGCCGCAGGCGCTCGCTCGGCTCGTCGGTGGCGCTGGCCTGGCGCGTGAGCAGCTCGTACGCGCGGGCCGGATCGTTGGCCTCGAGCGCCAGCTCGGCCAGCGCCTGCAACGCCGGACCGTAGCTGGGCCGCAGCTCGAGGACGCGAGCGTACAGCGGCGCCGCCTTCTCGGGACGCAGGCTGCGGAGCTCGGCGAGCGCCGCGTGGTACAGCCCGTGCGCCACCTCGGTCGGATAGCGCTCGGCCTCGTCGTGGGTGGCCAGCGCCGATAGGTGCAGCGCGGCCTCGCGCCAGCGCCGCGCCTGGTAGCGGTTCTCGCCGAGCGCGAGCTTGACCAGGATGTGGCCGCGATGCAGGCGATCGGCGGTGAGCAAGGTCTCGTACGCGGCGTCGTCGCGGCCGAGCTTCTCGTAGCACTCGGCCAGCCGACGATGGAGGTCGGCGGTGATGACCGGCACCGCTCCCGGCACGCCGTCGGTGAGCGTGCCGCGCAGGAAGACCTCGAGATCGTCCCAGCGCGCCGCGTCGGCGTACAGATCGGCGAGCGCGACCACCGACGGGACGTGCCCGGGGTCGGCGGCCAGCGCCTCGGTGAGCCGACGCTCGGCGATGAGCTCGATGCCGGCGGCGCGGGCCAGCGCGGCCAGCTGGGTGAGCACGCGGGCCCGCTCGCTCGGCGACAGCGCGGCGTCGGTGAGCCGTTGCTCGAGGAGCCGGGCCGCGGTCTCGGGATCACCGCCCTGCTCGATCAGGCCGGCCAGCGCCCAGATCGCGTCGGCGTGATACGGCCGCACCGCCAGCAGGCGCTCGAAGGCGGCGCGGGCCGCCGCCGGATCGCCGACCCGATCGCGCAGCGCCACGCCAGCCTCGTACAGCGCGGCGACCTTGGTCGCGTCGTCGCGCGCGGCGTCGGCCTCGCGCAGCTTGGCGTCGGCGAAGGTGCGCGGATCGGCGTCGCCGACCGACAGCTTGGCCAGCATGCCGAGCGCGGTCGGGTGATCGGGCACCAGGGCGAGCGCGGCCTGCACCGAGGCGCGCGCGCCGACGGCGTCGCCGAGCCCCTCGCTGCGGAGCTGGGCCAGCCGGAGGTGGAGCGCGGCGCGATCGCCGGTGTTGGCGTCGGCGCCGAGCGCGTCGAGGCGACCCTCGAGCACGGCCGCGGCTTCGCGGTGACGGTCCGCGGCGATGAGCGCACCGACCAGCTGATGGGTGAGCGCGGCGTCGCCGGGCGCGATGGTGCGGGCGTGGCGCAGCGCGGCCGCCGCCTCCTCGGGCGAGCCCAGCCAGTCGAGCAGGACCGCGGCCCGACGCGACAGCAGCGCGACCCGCTCGCTCGGCTCGCCCACCAGGGTCGCGCGCCGGCGCAGCACCTCGGCCAGCTCGCCCCAGCGCGCCTGCGCGACGCACAGCCGGTCGAGGGCGGCCAGGGTCTCGACGTCGTCGGGCCAGCGCGCGATCAGCTGCTGGTAGGTCTCGATCGCCCGCTCGGGCAGCTCGAGCTCCTGCTCGTACACGCCGGCGATGCGGCGCAGCGCGTCGCGGGCCTCGACGGTGCCATCGGCGATCTCGCCGATGCGGCCGTGGGCCTCGATGACCTTGCTCCAGCGCCCGACCTTGGCGTAGAGCCCGCCGAGCTGGCGCAGCACCGCGACGTCGGTCGGCGCCAGCTGGCGCAGCCGCTCGAGGGTGTCGATGGCGTCGTGGGGATGGGCGAGATGATCGTCGTAGATCGCGGCGAGCTCGCGCAACAGCGCCGGCCGCTCGGCCTGCGGCGCCGCGGTGCCCAGGCGAGGATCGGTGCGCTCCTCGAGGGACGCCGCCAGCTCGACCCAGCGCTGGCCGCTGCGATACAGCGCCTCGAGCCGGGCCCGGGCCGCGGCGTCGTCGGGGCGCATGCCGAGGATGCGTCGGTACTGGGCCTCGGCGCGCAGCGCGCTGCCTTGCCGTTCGCGGATCGCGCCCACTTCCATCAGCAGCTCGGCGGCGGCATCGGGAGTGTGGGTGTCTTCGGCCAGCGCCTCGTACAGCTCGGCCAGGCGATCCCAGGCGTCGTGATCGCCGGCCAGGCGATACAGACGGCCGCGGGTCTCGGCGTCGCCACCGACGACGCGCCGGGCGATCGCGAGGGCCCGAGCCAGGGTGTCGAACGCGCGCGTGAGGTCGCGCGCGCCGTTCTCCCAGGCGTCCGACGCCCGGTACAGCCAGCGCACCTTGGCGTCGGCGTCGCCGGCCGGCAGCAGCTCGTACGCGGCGGCCAGCTCCTCCCACGGCGACTCGAAGGCCCGGGTCGGCAGCTGCGGCAGCGGCGGGCGACGCACCACCGCCTGGGCCCGCTTGGCCGGCGGCGGCATCGGGCGCGGCTCGATCTTGGGCGACCGCGGCGGCGGCGGCGGCAGGCGCGGCTTGGCGGTCGCGGTCCCGTGCGGCCCCGGGCTCGGTCGCGCCAGCGCGGCGGCGACCGCTTGCGCCGGCGGCAGCAGCTCATCGAGATCGATCGGCTGCGTCGAGTCGCCGACGTCGAGGTTGCCGTCGTCGAGGCCGTCGTCGAGAGCGGTCGGGTCATCGCCGTCGTCGCTCTCGAGCGCGCCATCGAGGTCGGCGATGAGCAGCTCCTCGGTGCGCTGGTCGCGCTGGCCGATCGGCGGTGCCAGATCGCGATCTCGATCGATCAAGATCATCGCCGCCGCCGGCTCCGGCTTGGGCATGCGATCGCCGTCGCGGTACTTGCCGATCGCCTTGGCCAGCCGCCACAGGTTGGCGAGCGTGTCGGCGTCCTCGGGCGCGAGCACGAACGCGACCAGGTGTCCGCGGTAGGCGCGCGGCAGATCTTTGTGATGCTCCTCGATGACCTGGGCCCGGCGCCGCAGCGCGGCCAGCCGATCGGGACCCTCGGAGCGCTCGGCCAGCGCGGTCTCGACCGCGATCACGTCGGCCCAGGTGCGGTTCTTGCCGGCCAGGCGATACAGCGAGGCGCGCAGGTCCTCGCGCTCGGGCGCCCAGGCGAACGCCGCCAGCAGTTCGATTCCGGCAGCTTTCGGGTCGTGGCTGCGCTCCTCGAGGATGCTGGCCTTGCGGGCGTACAGCTCGGCCTTGGCGGCGCCCGGCGCGGCCCGCAGCGCGACGTCGTAGCTGTCGAGCGCCTGCTTCCACAGCACGCGGGCGTCGCCCTCGGTGGCCAGCCGCTCGATCTCGACGAGCAGCTCGGCGTCGCGCGGCGCCACCGCCAGCGCCTCGACCAGCGCGCTCATCGCCTTGGGCCGATCCGAGAGCCGGCGCTCGGCGACCGCGGCCAGCTCGCGGCTGGCGGCCAGGTACGCGGTCAGGTCGAGCCCGGCCTGGCGCTGGCGCTCGCCGTCGTAGACCTCGGCCAGCTCGCGCCACAGCCCGTAGGCCTCGGCGGCGCGGCGCAGCTCGGCGAGCGTGGTCGGGTCAGGGGCCTCGTCGTGCGCGCGTCGCCACGCCTTGAAGCCGCCCTTGTGATCGCCGAGCTTGGCGGCGGTGAGCGTCGCGATGCGGAGGTGCAGCGTACGGCGCGCGCGGCGATCCTCGACGCGAGCCAGCCGGCGCTCGAGGATGCGCACGGTCGCCTTCACGTCGCCCAGCTTCTCGTACAGGTCGGCGGCGGCGGCCAGCGCCTCGTCGTGCTGCGGCTCCATCGCGAGCACGCGCTCGTAGGCCTGCAACGCCCGCGCCGGGTCGCCGATGCGATCGCGACAGGTGACGCCGATCTCGAGGGCGCGGGCGATCTTCGCCGACGGCTCGGTCACCAAGTACAGCTCGCGCTCGGCGATGCGCACCGAGGCCTGGAAGTCGCCGCGGGCCTCGTAGAGCCGGCGCAGGATCGAGTGGGCGTCGAGATCGGTGGGGTCGAGCTCGGCGACCAGGCGCTCGAGCTGGCGGCAGGCGTCGTCGGTGGCGCCCAGGCGATCGGCGAGCACCGCGGCGCGCTCGCGGGCGGCCGCGGTGGCGCGTGGCAGATCGTCGACGGCGTAGACCTCGGCGTGGACCGCGAGCAGCTCGGCCAGCTCGCGATAGCGCGCCGCGCCTCGATAGAGCCGGGCCAGCGCGTCGAGGGCGTCGCGATCGCGCGGCGTGACCTCGCGCAGCCGCTCCCAGGCCTTGATCGCGCGCTGGCCGTCGCCGAGCTTGCCGTCGACGATCGCGGCGTAGCGGGTGAGATCACGGGCCCGCATCGCGGCCGCCGCCGAGCCGGACTCGGGCGGCGTCGCGGTCGGCGGATAGCGCACCGCATCGAGGCGCTCGAGCACCGCGGCCAGCTCGCCCCAGCGCTGCGCGGCCTGGTACAGATCGGCCACGGCGGCCAGGGCCTCCTCGTCGGTGGGCGCGGCTCGCAGCGCCTGCTCCCAGCGCTCGAGGGCGCGCGCGTCGTCGCCGTCGTCGAGCGCCATGCGGGCCAGGCGACGCAGGACCTTGGCGCGCTCGGCCGGGCCGGTCGCCGAGGCCGCGTGGTACTCGAGGGTCTGGACCAGGCGCTTCTTGTCGCCGGCCTGCTCGAGCGCGCGCGCCATGCGATCGAGGGCGTCGCGATCGCCGGGCAGGAGCTCGAGGATGCCGCTGGCGGCGTAGACCACGCCGTCGACGTCACCGAGCCGGTGCTCGCACATGGTCGCGAGCTTGCGCAGCGCGGTGAGCCGCTCGACGCGCTTGCCGACCGGCCACTCGCGCCCACCACCGGCCGGCCGCGGCGCGACGGTCTCGCCGAGCCGGGTCGCGTCGAGCTCGAGCTGGCGCCGCAGCGTGCGGGCGAGGCCGGCGTCGTCGCCCTCGCGCTCGTACATCTCGGCGAGGGCCTTGAGCGCGGCCTCGTCGTTGGGACGCAGGCCCACGACCTCCTCGTACAGGGCGATCGCGCGGCGCGGCTCGACCTGGCGCTCGCGGTAGGTGTTGGCGATGCGCTTGAGCGTGTCGGCGCGGGCGGCGCCGGTCTGGGCCGCCTGGGCCTCGCCCTCGAGCACCGCGACCAGCTGCTCCCAGGTCTTGGCGCGCGCCGACAGCCGCCGCACCGCCTCGCGGGCCTTGGGGCTGCCCGGCTCGATCTCCTCGAGACGCCGCCAGGCGTCGAGGGCGCGCGGCACGTCGCCGAGGCGCAGCTCCGAGATCTGCGCGATCTCCTCGAGCCGGCGGACCAGCTCGCCGGGGGCGGCGCCGACCTCGCGGGCGTTGTCGAGCGAGAACTCGTAGAGGTCGCACAGGCCGCGATAGTCGCGGCGCTCGCGGAAATGCTCGACGTAGCGCGCCAGCGCGTCGTCGTTGTGAGGGTCGAGCGACAGCGCCTGGTGCAGCAGCTCGGCCGCACGATCCTTGTCGCTCAGGTGATCGCGGATGAGCGCCGCCAGCTCGAGCAGCTCGGCGACCTGGCCCGCCGGATCATCGGCGAGCGCGGCCAGCTCGCGCTCGTGGAGCGCCGCCAGCTCGGTCCAGCGCTGATCGTCGTGGAGCAGCCGGCGCAGGCGACGGGCGGTAGCGCCGCCGGGCGGCTCGAGCGTGGCCAGCTCGGTGAGGGCCCCGATCAGCTGTCCGCGATCCGGACGCTCGCGATCGTAGAGCGCGACCCGCAGGCCGAGCAGGCGGGCCCGCTCGCCGTCGTCCTCGGCGTAGGCGGCCAGCGCCGAGCGTTGGGCCAGCAGGCGGTCGAGCTCGTCCCAGCGCTCGTCGGCGCGCAGCGCGGCCTCGAGGGCGTTGGCCGCCGCGAGGTGATACGGGTCGGCGCCGACCGCGCGCCGCAAGAAGCTCACGCCGGCCGCGGCGTCGCCGCCCGCGAAGCAACCCCGGCCCAGGTCCATGTACAGCTCGCTGGCCTTGCGGGCGCCTGCGCTGGGATCCTCGGCGGTGTTGCCCCAGGCCGGCGAGCCGTAGATCTCGGCGAGGGTCTCGCGCGCGCCGGCCGCGTCGGCATCGAGGCGCACCGCGCGATCGCAAGCGGCCGCGGCCGCCGCGCCGTCACCGCGCCGCAGCTCGACCTTGGCGAGGGCGAGCCACAGCTGGGCCCGCCCCATCGGCGGCGCCTGGTCGCCGAGCACGTCGAGCTCGGCGCGGTACAGCTTGGCGACCATGGCGTCGTCGCCGAGCGAACCGTAGAGCGCCCGCGCCGCGGCCAGCGCGTCGGTGCGCTCGGGCTCGATCCGCCAGGCCGCCTGCCAGTGCGCGAGGGCGCGATCGACCCGGCCGAGGTGGTGGTCCCACAGCCCGGCCGCCACCCGATGGCGCGCGGCGCGGCGCGCGAGGCCGGCGCGATCGCTCTTGGCCTTGCTCGGTGACACCTCGGCGAGCCGGGTCAGCTCGTCGAGCTCGGCCTCGAGGATGTCGGCGGCCTCGGCCGGCTTGCCGGCGGTCATCAGCATCTCGACCAGGCGCGTGGTCGCCCGCTCCTGGGCCGGATCGAGAGCGCACGCGGCGCGCAGATCGCGCTCGGCCAGCGCCGCGTGACCGAGCACCGCGCGGGCCTCGCCGGCCTCACTCCACAGCTCGGCGGCCTTGGGCGGCGCCGGCTCGAAGGGCGCACGCAGCTCGCACACCTCGGCGAGCAGCTCGCCCTGCCCGCCCGCGCGTAGCGCTTGCCGCAGGGTCGCGAACCGCGCGCCGTCGCGCGGATCCTTGCGGAAGCCCTCGAGGTCAGCCGTCGCGACCGGCGTGGGCCGGGTCGGGGTTTCGTCCTGGCGCTGCGTCATCTACGCCGCGGCGTCCGCAGCGTTGGCGACGGTATCACAGCCGTCGCCGCGCGGTCGGCCGCGACGCCAGACCGGTCGGCGACTACGCGGCCTCGTCGACGGGCAGCGGCCGCGGGACCGGCGTGAGGATCATGCGCGACGAGGCGAGCGGCAGCAGCCCGGCGACCGCGGGTGGCGCCGCGACCACCTTGCGGGTGCCGGCGCGGACGTGCTCGGGCACGCCGTGTAGGTCGCGCACGATGCCGAACACCGCGAGCGTGCGCAGCACGTAGTAGGTGACGTCGACCTCCCACCAGAAGAAGCCCTGACGCGCCGACACCTGGTAGTGATGGTGGTTGTTGTGCCAGCCCTCGCCGAGGGTGATGATCGCGAGCACCGGGTTGTTGCGCGAGTCGTCGCCCGACGGGTAGCGCTTGCCGCCCCACAGGTGCGACAGCGAGTTGATCGTGAACGTGCCGTGCCAGCACAGCACCTGCGAGACCGCGAAGGCCCACACCAGGCCGAACCAGCCGCCGACGACAAAGCTGACGACCGCGACCACGACCGGCGGCACCAGCCAGTAGCGATCGAGCCAGCGCAGCTCGGGGTACTTCGCGAAGTCCTTGATCGCGGCGTGGTCGGTGCCGTCGAAGTCCTCCGACACGATCCAGCCCACGTGCGCCCACCAGAAGCCGCCGTGGTACGGCGAGTGGAGATCCTCGGCGGTGTCGGAGCCGCGGTGGTGGCGACGGTGATGCGCGGCCCACCACAGCACGCCCTTCTGGGCGGTCGCGGTGGCGCCGAGCGCGAGCACGAACTGGAACCCGCGCGAGGTCTTGTAGCTGCGGTGCGCGAAGTAGCGGTGGTAGCCGCCGGTCACGAAGAACATGCGCACCGCGTACAGGCCCATCGCCCAAGCCACCCCGCGCCACGAAAAGCCGAGCGCGACGACGCCGGCGACCGCGACGACGTGGATCAGCCAAAACGGGAACGACTCGGCGTTGAGGTAGACCTTCCGCCAACCGCGCGCCTGGGACTTCGCCGCAGTCTGCATCCGTCGGGTTTACCGCTGCGCGCGGCGTTGGCTTGCGACGAGTGCGTCACGGCCCGTCACGGTTTGGTCACGGCGCTCGCGAGCTCACCGACAGATGGCGGCGCACAGCTCCTCGGGCGCATCGACGAGCGCATCGGGCCCGGCCGCGACCAGCTCGCGGCGGGGTCGGAAGCCCCAGCTCACCGCGACCGCGCGCATCTTGGCGGCCCGCGCGCACGCGATGTCGACGCCGGAGTCTCCGACGAACGCGCAGCTCGCCGGCGGCAGGCCCAGCGCGTCGGCGGCGATGAGCGCCGCGGTCGGATCGGGCTTGAGCGGGATGCCCGCGCGCTGCCCGAACACCGCCGCGAACGGCCACGCGCTCAGCAGCGCCGCGGCCAGCGTGCGCGTCAGCTCGTGCGGCTTGTTCGACACGATCGCAAAGGCCAGCCCGCGCGCCACCAGCTCGTCGAGCGCGGGCCCGAGTCCTTCGTAGATCGTCGTGCGCGCCATCGGTGCGGCGCGGTAGGCCTCGCCAAACCCGTCGTAGACCGCGTCGACGTCAGCGCGGCCCGCGACCGCGCGGGTGACCAGCGACCGCGCGCCATCGCCGACCCAGCCCCGCACCTGCGCGAGCGTCGGTGCCGGCAAGCCGTGGCTGACCAGCGCCGTGGTCAGCGCGTGGGCGATGTCGCCGAGGCTGTCGACCAGCGTCCCGTCGAGGTCGAAGATCGCAGCGCGGATGCGGTTCACCTCGATGACCATATCAGCGTCGCCGGGTCAGCCGACCGAGCCACCCGCGACGAGATCCCTACGACATGCGGTCTCGCATCGCGGGCGGTCGCTGGTAACCGACCGGCTCACCACCGGCGAGGTCGGCCTCGCGCCCGGCGTGCGCTACCCTCGCGCGCATGACGCGCTGCCTCTATCTTCACGGCTTTGCGTCGGGGCCGGGCTCGACCAAGGGCGTCGGGTTCGCCGATGATTTTGCCGGCCGGGGCCTCGCCGTGGAGCGCCTCGATCTGCGGGTGCCGTCGCTCGAGCACCTGCGGCTGTCGCGGATGATCGAGCACGTGCTGACCCGGGTCGGCGACCGCGAGCCGTGCGTCCTCATCGGCTCGAGCCTGGGCGGGCTGACCGCGGCGCGGGTCGCCGAGCGATCGCCGCAGGTGAAGGCCTTGGTGCTGATGGCCCCGGCGTTTCAGTTAGTGCCGCGCTGGCGCGAACGGCTAGGCGACGAGGCCTGGCAGGCCTGGGCGTCGTCGGGTTGGCTGGCGATCCACGACTACGCCGAGCGGCGTGACAGCCGGGTCGACTTCGGGTTTGCCCAGGACGCGATCGCGACCGACGACGGCTGGCCGGCCGCGGTGGTGCCGACGCTGATCTTCCACGGCACCCGCGACGAGGCGGTCGACGTCGAGCTGTCGCGCGCCTGGACTGTCCGGAACCCGGACACGTCGCTGGTCGAGCTCGACGACGATCACCAGCTGGTGGCCTCGCTGCCCGCGATCTTGCCGCGAGCGTGGGAGTTCCTGGCGCCTTACGTGGGCCCGCTGTCGCCGTAGCCGCCGGCGGCATCGGCCGGCTGCGGTCTGACGTGTCGACGAGCGGGTGGAGGCCAGCTTGGTCCGGCGCCGCGCTCAGTTGGTGCGCTCGCAGCCCTGCATGACCGAGCTCTGGGCGAGCACCGACGCGTAGACAGCGTCGCGCAGGTCGAGGGCGAGCAGCGTGCGCCAGGCGGCGTCGCACTCGTGGCGTAGCACCGCCGAGCGCACCTGCTTGGCGAGCCGCACCACCTCGGGCTGGGTCTCGAGCGGCGGCCGCTCACGGGTCGAGCCGCCGTCGAGCGACGACGGCGGGCCGAGGACGTCCATCGTCGGGGCCGGGCCGGGCCGCCAGGGCTCGACGCCGGTGATGCCGATCGTCAGGAACACCAGCCCGACGAGCACCAGCGCCGTGCCACCGACGACCATCTTCCCGCTGCGGTCGCTTTCGAGGTTGTGCGCGAGCTCGTGGCCGACCGCGTCGACGCCCACGCCGCCGACCACCGCTCCCGTCGCGGCCACCAGCCCGCCAACCGCCATGAGGGTGCGAGCGCTGCATCGTGCAGGCCGGCGTCGCGGCGAGGAGGGACCCGAGGGCGAGCGCGGCGACGGTCCGGGTCATGGTCGGACCATCAGCAAGGGCGGTGCCGCATCTGGGTCCGCGAGGTTGCGGGGCGCGACCGTGCAAGATCGGACGGTGGGCGTCCGCCTATAACCGCAGGCCGACGAAGCCGGTCGGCCAGATCTGGACGTGGAGATCGCGATCGTCGAGGGCCGGCGTGGTCATGCGCTTGGCGGTGAGTCCGTCGCGGGTCTGGTCGCTGGTGACGTAGACGTTGAGCGCGGCGCCGACGACGACCGTGGCGGGGCCGATCGGATAGCCGACGACGACACGGAGCTGGTTGAGCAGATCGAGCTCCGACGTGAAGTCGCCGCCGTAGACGACGTGCCACGCCATCGCCTCGACGTCGACGGTGGCGGCGCCGCGCTTCCAGCTCGGGCCCATGCCGAGGCCGTACATCCACACGTCGCGATCGGAGACCTCGCGGTCGACCAGCGACGAGTCGGCGTGGCCACCGACCCCGTAGACGTTGTGCCAGCGCCGGCTGCCGTGGCGCAACACCAGCGTGCCGACCGCGCGGTTGTCGAGGGTGGCCTCGAGCTCGGTGCGGCCGCCGCGCACGAGGTTGAGCAGGCCGATCGAGACGCCGTCACCGCCGCCGGCGATGTTGACGACGCCGACCTGGACCCCGTCGACCCGGCGCGCGATGTTGACCGCCCCGGCGATCTGGGTGCCGCGCACCTCGCCGGCGAGGTTGAGCGCACCCGCGACCTGCACGCCGAGCACGCGCTTGCCGGCGACGTTGACCGCGCCGGCGACCTGGGTGTCGACATCGCCGCCCGCGATCGCGAGCGCGCCCCCGATCTGCGCGCTGGCATCGCCGGTCGTGAGCGCGAGGGCGCCGCCGATCTGGGCGCCGCGGACCTCGGTGGCGATCGCGAGCGCGCCGGCGATCTGCACGCCGTGGACCGGGCCGGCGACCGCGAGCGCGCCGGCCGCTTGGCCACCCTCGACGCGACCGGCGGTCGCGAAGGCACCAGCGATCTGCGTGCCGACCAGATCTTCGGTGACGATGCTGCCGACGCCGGCGACGTTGAACGCGGCGAGGCGACGGCGCCCGCCGAGCACGACATCGATCGCGACGCCACCGGTACCGCGGGGCCCCGAGACGTCGATACCCAGCACCGGGACCAGGCCGAGGCCGAAGCGGGTGGCCCGCGGCGCGGCGCGAACCGGCGCGGGCGCGGGACGGGCACGGCGGATCGGTGGCGCCAACACCGGCGCGTCGGGCACGGCCTCGCCGAGCGTGGCCGCGAAGACCGGCGCCGGCGCCAGCGACGCGGTGGCCTCGGGATCGGACGCTGGCCGCGCCAGCTCGGCGAGCAGCGCGCCGGCCTCGTCGCGCGCGAGGTTGCCGACCACCAGCGCGACCACCTCGGCCGCGGCGGCGGCGTTGGCCGGCAGCTCGATCGCGCGCTGCTGGGTCGTCGTGGTGAGCACGACGGCGATGCTGGCGCGGGCTCGCTCGTCGACGGTGATCGCGACGCACGGCGCGGTGCAAGCGGCGTCGCGGTCGACCAGCGTGGTCGCGACGCCGAGCTCCATCCCGATGGCGCTGGCGATGGCGGCACCGTCGAGCGCGCCGTGGACGCGCACGCGCAGTACGTCGGTAGCAACGGTAGGGGCGGAGGTGGCGGGTGCGTCGTCGCCGTGCGCGGCCGGGGCGGTGGCCAGGAGCACGGCGCTGAGCGTGACGCAGGAAGCGAGGAGCGATCGGAAGGTCATGGCTCGTGGTCTCCGGACGCCCGAGATCCGTTCACGGCTGACCGTCGGCGAGCGCGGCGCGCAGCTCGGTCGCCTCGCGCTGGCGGTAGCCGTGCTCGATGGCACCGGCGGCAAACGGCGCGAGCGCGGCCCGGGCCTCGTCGAGGCGATCGAGGCGAACCAGCACGAGGGCCCGGTTGTAGCGCGCCTCGGCGACGAAGCGCCCGCTCGGAAATGCGGCGAGATAGGCGTCCCACGCCGCGAGAGTCTCGGCGGGTGCGCCGCCGCGGAAGTGGAGCGCGTGGGCGCGGCGATAGACGACGACGTCGGCGCCGGCATCGACGGACGCGAGCGACGCGACTGCATCCCGGGGCGGACGCGGCTTGCGCGGCGGACGCGGCTTGGCGATGGGTGCGGGAATCAAAACCGCCGAGGGAGGCCGGGCCGGCGCGAGGCGCGACTCGGGCTCCGTGACGGTATCCGTGACGGTATCCGTGACGGTATCCGTGACGGTATCCGTGACGGTATCCGTGACGGTATCCGTGACGGTATCCGGGACGGTATCCGTGACGGTATCCGTGACGGTATCCGTGACGGTATCCGTGACGGTATCCGTGACGGTATCCGGACCGGACTTCAAGCCGATGGTCTCCAGCACGGCGTCGAGCCGGCCGGTGGCGCCGGCCCACGACAAGGTCGCCGTCGACAGCACGAGCCCGAGCACCGCGCCGCCCACCCGCCGCCGCCGGGTCCGCTGCCCGTCGCCGACTGACGCCATCACGCGCTGGCGCGTCGCTTCGACCGGCGCCTCGCCCTCGCCGGCCTGCTCGCGCAGAGCCACGGTCGCCGCGGCCAGCAGCTCGTCGAGCCGAGCTCCGGTCACGGCGCCACCTCGCTGGCCAGCAGCTCGCGCAGCCTGCGCCGGGCATGGAAGACCCGCGACCGCACCGTGCCTTCCGGCACCTCGAGGATCGCGGCGACCTCGACCGAGGTGCGCTGCTCGACCTCGCACAGCACGAAGGCGACCCGGTGATCGTGGGCCAGCTCGTCGAGGGCCGCCGACAGCCGATCGGCCAAGCGCTTGCGACCGGCCAGCTCGTCGGGCCCGGGCGCGTGGGCGTCGCGGCGATCGAGCGACGTCTCGGCGAGGCGGGTCATCGCGCGCCGACGCCGCGCCACCGAGCGCGCGTGACGCCGGGCCCGGTTGGCGGCGACGCCGACCAGGAAGCTCCGCAGGCTCGAGGTGCCGCGAAAGTTGGCGATCACCGTGGGTAGCGCGAGGAAGGTGTCGTGGACGACGTCCTCGGCGGCGGCGTCGTCACCGAGGTAGCGCCGCGCAAAGCCGCGCACCGGCGCGTGATGCGCCGTATACGCCTCCGCGATCGCCATGCGCTCGCCGCGCCGCAAGCGCACTACCAGCTCCTCGTCGTCGTGGGCGACGACGTTCACGACCGGGATCGACAGGATCAGCTCCGCGACATGCACAGGTGGGTTCCAAGGCTACGTCCCCGGTCGGCCCGCGTCCGTTCACGCCGATCACCGAGAATATTCGCGACAGCGCGCGCTGTCACGATAGCCGGCCCGGGCCGACAGCCCGTTGGCGATGAGCAGCACCGCGCCCGTGACCAGGAACAAGGACGCCCCGCTGAGGGCCTCACCGGCCGGCAGCGAGCCGTCGTCCTTGATCGCGAGCAGGGCCCACAGCCCGAACCCGAAGGAGCCGGCCCCCTCGACCGCCATGACGGTGTCGGCGATCGGCAGCGCCCGCGATCGGGTGCAATCGGGCGCCGACTCGCCGGCACGGCGCGGACCCGACGGCGGCGCGGTGCCAAAGGTGTAGTAGCAACCCGACGAGGCGAGGCTGACGAGGACGAGGCGCGCGGCGAGGATGCGGGTCATGGCGAGCCGTAGAGCAACCGTCACGCCACCGACGCGAGGGGCGTCGCGCCGGCGTCCGGACCGCGATGTCGCGACCGTCGGGTCGCGCCGCGCCCCGATCCGGACCGCGCTGTCAGGCGCTGCGACCCGCCGTTCACACCAGCGTCGGATCGCGCCGCACCTGAGCGCAGCGGCGGCGGCGGTGTCGGACTTCGCGACATCACCCGACCAGCAAGATCGTGATCTCGTCGAGGACGCGGCCGTCGACCAGGCCGGCCGCCACGTCGGCCAAGGTCGCCACGATCGCCACGCCCTCGGGCGCTGGTCCGACGGTGTAGACCATCGCTGCCGCCAGGAGCGCCGGATCGAGCACCACGTCGCGATCGAGCGCGGTGATGAGCGTGCCGCCGCGCACCCACTCGCGGCGGATCGCCACCGGGCCGCGGGCCACGACGATGTCGCACGCGCAGGCCTCGGTGAGCGAGGCCACCCGACCGGCCACCGCCTCGGCGACCCGGGCCGCCTCGACCGGGTTGCCGTCGAAGACTCGCAGCTCGCGCGGCATCGCGTAGGCGCGCTGGGTCGCGACGAAGGCCGGCGCGTCATCGCGCAGCCCGACCAGGCCCATCGTGCGCGGCGTGCCGACGGCGAGGAACTTGGCAGCGACCGCCGCGATCCCGGCTGGCTCGGCGATCCCCTCGAGCCGGGGCCCGCCGGCCCGGCCCAGCGCCTCGGCGCCCAGGCGGGCCTCGACCGCGTCGAGCCACTGGCGCGCGACGTCGCCGTCGATGATCGGCGGAAACCCGAGGTCGGTCATGGGCGCCGACGGTAGCCCATCGGGTCGGCGTGCGCTTTGGCTCGCTGTGGCGATGTTGCAGACGGGCTGCGAGTAGTGGCGCGCAGTTGGCGCGGCGTATGGGTTGCAATTACGCGCGGCCATGAAGGTTGCCGTGATCATGAACGCGGGCGCTGGCTCGATCGGCGAGGACAACCAGCGCGAGCGCGCCGAGGCCATCCGCGCCGCCTTCGCCGCGGCCGGCGTCGAGGTCGAGCTCCACGCCTGTCCCGGCGCCCAGCTCACCGACACCGCGCGCACCGCCGCCAACAGCGGCGTGGATGCCGTGGTCGCGGCCGGCGGCGACGGCACGGTCAGCGCGGTCGCGACGGCGCTGGCCGGCGGCGACGTGCCGATGGCGGTGCTGCCGCTGGGCACGCTCAATCACTTCGCGCGCGACCTCGGCATGCCCGACGATCTGACCGAGGCGGCGCGTGCGATCGCGACCCAGACCCGCGAGCGTGTCGATGTCGGCGAGGTCAACGGCCGCGTCTTCGTCAACAACGCGTCGATCGGCCTGTACCCCGAGCTGGTGCTGTCGCGCGACGCCGAGCAGAAGGCGACCGGCCACAGCAAGTACCGCGCGATGATGACCGCCGGCTGGCGGCTCCTGCGCCGCTTCCCGCTGCTGCTGGTCCACCTCGAGGCCGGCGACGTCGCGCTGCGGCTGCGCACGCCCTTCGTGTTCGTCGGCAACAACCCCTACCAGCTCAGCCCGCGCGCGCTGGGGCAGCGCCCGCTCCTCGATCGCGGGACGTTGAGCGTGTACGTTCCGCGCTGCGAGGGCCGCGCCAAGCTGTTCTGGCTGCTGACCCGCGCGATCCTCCAGCGCTTGGAGGCCGTCGACGACTTCGAGGCCCGCGACGTGACCGCAGTCGAGGTCGTGCTGCACCACCGCCACCACGTCAAGGTCGCGATCGACGGCGAGGTGGTCACGATGGCGTCGCCCTTGCGCTTCCGCATCCGGCCCGGCGCCTTGGTGGTGCTGCGCGGGCCGGCCGCCGAGGCGATCGTCGCGCCCGCGGCCGAGGTGGCGGCGTGAAGGTCCTGGCCCACGTGTCGGATCCGCATTTCGGAACCGAGGACCGCGCGGTCCACGACGCGCTGCTCGCCGATCTCGACGGCCACACCGGCTCGACGCCGGCGCTGATCCTGGTGAGCGGCGATCTCACCCAGCGCGCGCGCACCGAGCAGTTCCGCGCCGCCCGCCAGTTCCTCGACCAGCTCACCGCGCCGTATCTGGTTGTCCCCGGCAACCACGACGTGCCGCTCTACGATCTGGTGAGCCGCTTCCACCATCCGCTGCGCAAGTACAAGCAGCACATCACCGACGACCTGATGCCGACCTTCCTCGACGACGACGTGGCGGTGGTCGGGCTCACGACCCCGCACGGCTGGACCGTGAAGAGCGGCAAGATCACCGCCGAGCAGGTCCGCGCCGCCGCGGCCTGGTTCGAGGGTGCCGGCGATCGGATCCGCATCGTGGTCGCGCATCATCCGTTCTCGCTGCCCGACGGGCGCAGCCCCAGCGATCTGGTCGAGGGCGCCGCGATGGCGCGACCGATCCTCGAGGCTGCCGGGGTCACCCTCATCTGCACCGGCCACCTGCACCTGGCGTTCTCGACCGACACGGTCGGGTTCCGCAGCGAGGATCGCGAGATCGTCAACATCCACGCCGGCACCTGCATGTCGACCCGGGTGCGGGGCGAGCCCCAAGGCTACAACCGGCTCAAGCTCGACGGCGACAGCCTCACCTTGCAGACCCGGATCTGGAACCAGCAGCGCTTCGTCGACGGGCCCATGAAGCTCTACCGCCGCAGCCACGGCAGGTGGCGCAAGGACGCCGAGCAGGCCGCTTAGAATTCGGCCTGGCGAGGCGCGCGCGGGAACGGGATCACGTCGCGGATGTTGTCGATGCCGGTGGCGTACTGGATCGCGCGCTCGAAGCCGAGCCCGAAGCCGGCGTGAGGCACGGTGCCGTAGCGACGGAGGTCGCGGTACCAACCGTAGCCTTCCTTGTCGAGCTTCATCTCGTCGAGGCGGGCGTCGAGCACCGACAGCCGCTCCTCGCGCTGGCTGCCGCCGATGATCTCGCCGATGCCGGGCGCGAGCACGTCCATCGCGGCGACGGTGCGGCCGTCGTCGTTGAGGCGCATGTAGAACGCCTTGATGTCCTTGGGATAGTTGATGACCGCGACCGGGCCCTTGAAGACCTCGTCGGTGAGGTAGCGCTCGTGCTCGGCCTGCATGTCCATGCCCCACGCGACCTTGAACTCGAACTTCTTGCCCGACTGCTCGAGGAGCCGGATGGCCTCGGTGTACTCGATGCGCTCGAACTTCGACTCGACGAGCTGCGTGAGCCGCTGCTGGCAGGTCGGGTCGACGTGCTTCTCGAAGAAGGCCAGATCGTCTTTGCGCTCGTCGAGCAGCACGCCGAAGATCGACTTGAGGAACTCCTCGGCGAGCGCGGCGTCGGCGGCCAGATCGGCGAACGCGATCTCGGGCTCGATCATCCAGAACTCGGCGAGGTGGCGCCGGGTGTTGGAGTTCTCGGCGCGGAAGGTCGGGCCGAACGTGTAGACGTTGCTCATCGCGAGGCAGTAGGTCTCGACGTTGAGCTGGCCCGAAACCGTCAGGTGGGCCTGCTTGCCGAAGAAGTCCTGGTTCCAGTCGACCGCGCCGCTGGCGGTGCGCGGCGGGTTGGCGGCGTCGAGGGTCGAGACCCGGAACATCTGGCCGGCGCCCTCGGCGTCCGAGGCCGTGATGATCGGCGTGTGGATCCAGAAGAAGCCGCGCTCGTGGAAGAAGCGGTGCACCGCCATCGCCAGCGTGTGGCGGACCCGGGTGACCGCGCCGATGACGTTGGTGCGGGGCCGCAGGTGCGCGACCTCGCGCAGGTACTCCATGGTGTGCCGCTTGGGCTGCATCGGGTACTGCTCGGGATCGTCGACCCAGCCCACCACCTCGACCGACTCGGCGCGCAGCTCGACGGTCTGGCCCTTGCCCTGCGACGCCACCAGCTCGCCGGTGACGCGGACCGCGCAGCCGGTGGTGAGCTTGGCGACGGTCTCGGCGTAGTCGGGCAGCTCGGCGGGCGCGACCACCTGCAGGGCGTCGAAGGCCGAGCCGTCGTGGACCGCGATGAACGACAGGCCGGCCTTGGAGTCGCGGCGAGTCCGGACCCAGCCCTCGATGATGACACGGGTGCCGACCTCGACTCGACCGGACAGGAGCGACGAGATCCGGTGCTTCATGGCGGGCGTTGCTACCACGGCGCCGAGCCGCATGGGTATAGTCACCCTCGTGGTACGTCCTGCGGGTCAGCGGACCTTGGCCGGGTTCACGCTCGGTGAGTTGCTGTCGCGCCAAGCGTACGGCGAGCTGTATCGCGCCAGCGGCGACGGGCGCCGCGATGCCCGCTTGCTGATCGTGCTGCCCGCGTTGGCCGCCGATCCCCGGTTCAACGACGCGCTGGGCCGGGGCACCGCGCCGCTGCTCGGGGCCTTCCATCACCGCGCCGTGGTCGGCACCGTCGTGGTGGCGCGCGACGGCAAGGACCTGGTCATCGTCACCGAGGCGGTCGAGCAGGCCCGCTCGCTCGACGAGATCTTGGCCCGCGGCAAGGGTCGCGGCTTGCCGCCTCGCATCGCGGCGACCATCGCGCGCTCGGTCATCGACGCGCTCGCCACCGCCCACGCGCTCGGCATCACCCACGGCGCGCTGCACCCGCGCAGCGTGCTCGTCGACGGCGAGGGCGTGGTGCGGGTCACCGACTTCGCGGTCGGCTACGCGGCGATGGCGGCGGCGGCCGGGGGCTCGGAGGCGGTCGAGCTGCGCGGCCTCGGTGGCTACCTCGCGCCCGAGCTGGTGCTGGGCGACGAGCCGAGCCCGGCCGCCGACGTCTACGCGATCGGCGCGCTGCTGTTCGCGCTGTTGTCGGGCACCACGCCGCCCGGCACGGTCAACGCGACGCCGGCCCTCGAGCGGCTGGTCCAGCGCGCCCTCGACACCGACTTGCACCGGCGCTTCACCAACGCGATCGAGGTGCAGGAGAACTTCGCCGAGGCGCTCGAGGACGATCGCTGGGAGACCGTGGCGCCGGCCGAGGTCGCGGCGGCGCTGGCCGAGCTCGCGCGACCGGGCACCGCCCCGCCGGGCAGCGACGGCAACCTCGACGACGCGACCGAAGATCTGCTGGCCAGCCTGGCCGGCGCGGTCGAGCCCAGCCGGGGCGGCGTCCTACCGGCACCCGAGCCGATCGCGGCCCGTAGCAAGCGCGCCAGCGGCGGCCTCGACTCGCTCCTCGACGATCTCGAGGAGCCCGAGCCCGACGACGACAACGCGCTCACGACCGTCGAGGACGATCATCGCCAGGCCGGGCGCGATCCGATCTCGGAGATCATCGCCCTGGCGCCCGCGCCGGTGTCGACCGTCGAGGAACCCCGGCTGCGCCGCGCGCCGGCCCTGGCCGCGCCCGACCCGACCGGACAGACCATCGTCCCCGCACCGACGGTGCCGCCGCCGCTGCCCGACGCGGTGCCCGACGCGGTGCCGGTGCCGCTGCCCGACGCGGTGCCGGTGCCGGTGTCGGTGCCGGTGTCGGTGCCGGTGCCCGCCGCCACAGTCGAGGCCGCGCCGGTGCGCCGCAAGCTCGCGACGCCGCTGGTCGACGAACCGGGCCCGGTCGAGCCGCCCAGCCTCGGGCGCAGCAAGACCTGGCTGTGGGCCACCATCGTCGTCGCGGTCGCCGCCGCCCTCGCGGTCGGCATCAAGCTCCAAGGCAACACGCTGTCGAGCAAGCAGAAGGCCGCTGCCGCCGAGCGCCAGCGCCGCGCCGACGAGGCCGAGCAGCTGACCAAGCAACTCGAAGGGCTCAAGGACCGCCCGGGCACGATCCGCCTCACCGCCGACAGCGACTACGGCACGGTCTGGCTGCTGCTGGGGCGCGCGCCCTTCGACTCGATCGCCATCACGACCGCAAATGTGTGGCAGGTCCGCGTCGAGCTCGAGGGCTACCAGCCGGTCGACGTCGACGTGATCGGCAGCCAGTGGACCGGCGACAAGGCCGTCGCGCAGGCGACGATCAGCGTGCCGCTCACGCCCAGCGCCAGCGCCAGCGCCAAGCCGTTGCCGAAACTGCCGCCCGATCCGGTGGGCAAGCTGGGGCTCCTCGACGGTCGGGGCCGGCTCAAGGTCGAGACCACGCCGCCGGGCGCCGCGGTCTGGCTCTTCGTCGGACAGACCAACCACATGGAGCTGTCGGGCCTCACCGCCGGTCGCGACTACGAGTTCAAGGTGGTCACCGACGGGTTCATGCCGGCGTACCTGCGGGTCGCGGCCGAGGACTGGCGCGCAGGCGGCGATCCCAACCTGCCGCTGTCGGCGGCGCCGCTCAAGCCGTCGATCGACCAGCGGGTCGAGCTGGTGCCGGATCCCAAAAAGCCAGGCAAGCCGCGGTGACCAGCGCGGCGCCGCGCCTGCTGCGCGTCCGCTGCACGCGCTGGGATCAGGTCGAGTCGTTTCTGCGCAAGAAGCTGCGCGCGGACGGCCGGCTGTCGATGAAGGTGCCGTTCGACGCCGAGGTCGGCGCGCCGGTGACGCTCTCGCTCGAGCTGCCCAACCAGATCGTGATCGCGCTCGACGGCGTGGTCGCGGCCAGCGACGCCCACGAGCGCGCCGACGCCACCGTCGTGCAGCTCACCGGGGCGAGGTACGCGATCGATCGCTTGGCCGCGATGGTCGACGACGCCCGAGCCGGTGGCGAGGGCGGTGACCTGGCGGCGACCTTGTCGGTGCGCGAGGCCGAGCTGCGCCGCCTGCGCCAGCAGGCCGCCCACGAGGTGCTGGGCGTCAGCCGCACCCCCACCCTCGCGGAGCTGCGCCGCGCTTGGCGAGTGCGCGCGCGCCGCGAGCATCCCGACGCGGTCGCGCGCTACGGCAGCGCCGCGTTGCGGCTCACCGCCGAGGAGGCGATGATCCACGTGACCCGCGCCTACCAACGCCTGCGCGACACGGTCTGCGCCGACCACCGCGCGGTCATCGCCGGCACCAGC